>Ga0209381_1002726_pt1 | contig 20785 bp, 17 predicted proteins | sample DewCreD2012metaG_FD_184111 | JGI IMG/M metagenome (GOLD analysis project Ga0209381, IMG submission 184111) | Hot spring sediment bacterial and archeal communities from British Columbia, Canada, to study Microbial Dark Matter (Phase II) - Dewar... ...
TCATCGAGTTCGGGCAGGCACAGGGACCTGCCCCTACCCGCGCTTCCCCCCGTGGTGTCCGAAATGGACCACGCCCGAAAGATTCTTCGACTTCGGGCGCGCAGAGGCGGCCCACGCTCAGAACGACGACTCTTTGGGGCTTGCGCCAGGGAGGGTAGCGTTGTCGTGCTAGGACAGGTTCTTCGCTCCGTTTCGCTCCGCTCAGAATGACAGCCGGTGGGCGGTGGCGCGCGCCACTCTGCTCAGTATCTCCCATATGTTCTCGCCACCTCGATCATCGCCAGGATGTTTTCGTCCGGGGTGTCGCGGCCGCACTGGTCGCCTGTGGAGAGGATGAAGCCGCCGCCCTCGGCGGCATCGTCAATGGCCTTGCGGGCGGCGCGGCGGACGTCTTGGGGCGTGCCCTTGAGCATGACCTCGGTTGTGTGGAGGTTGCCCATGAGGCTGAGCTTGGAGCCGAACTCGCGCTTGAGGCGCGCGAGGTCGCAGTCGCCCATGGGCGGCACCTCGAGGGGGTTGATGCTGTCGAGGTCGCTTTCGTTGGCCGCGATCCTCACGAGGTCGCGTTCGGGGCCGCAGCAGTGAATCTGGCTCACCACGTCCGCCGCCCGGCAGAGGGCCGTCACGTCCTGAAGCGTGGGCAGGGAGAGGACGCGGAAGATGGGCTCTGGGTTCCAGATCATGTGGCCGGACATTCCGATGAGGATGGCGTCGGGCTTGTGGCTCAGCAGCTCGCGGGTGCGGCGGACGATACGCGCGCGCTGCTCCTCGCAGCGGGCGATGACCTTGGCGGGGTTGTCGTAGTATTCGTAGATGCCTTCCGGGTTGAAGGGCAGGCCTGGGAGGCCGATGCTTGGGAGGACGACGCCGCGCTCGCCCATCAGCTCGCGGGCCGCGCGGAAGGCGTCCATGCCCCTGTAGCGCGTCGGCCGCTCGACGTCCTCCCACCGCTTCGGCGGGTCGGCCGGGAGGCCCACCTTGGCGAGCGGCAGGCCGTGGGTCGGCGGGTCGGCCACGTAGTAGGCGTTGCACCAGTCGGTCCAGGTCTCCTTGCCGTCCACGCGGGCGTGGAAGCGGGTGTAGATGCGGTCGGGCGTGCGGGCGACGATGGCCTCCTGCCACTGGGGCCTGGCCTCGGCCTCCTTGAGGTCGCAGTCGAGCTGATAGGGCAGGCCGGCGAGCCAGCCGTCGTGGCCGAAGTGCTTCACCGCCGCAATGTAGGCCATCCACAGCGGCGGGTCGTCGTAGAGATAGATGTCCCAGAACGGCTTGCCCGTGAGCCGACACGGGATCATGTTCGACATGTCGGGCGCGGCGGGCACGCAGTCCGGCTGCCCATTCCTCATCGCCACCAGCATTCGCTCTCTCGATGTCACGTCGGGGCCTCACGCAAGGGGACGACGTTTCCTCACCTGTTCGGCGCCACCAGGCCGGGCCGCCCGAGGCCGGCCGGTGCGCCCGGCTCCGCCTACCTCTGTGGCAGGGTGACGCCGAGGAGCTGGGCGAGGTCGCGGATGAAGGGCTTGTGGCGACGCGGGGCCTGGGCCTGCCAGTCGGCCAGGTAGAGGGCGAAGGGGCGGGTGACGCCTGTGTCGGAGGCGTTGAGCCAGCCCACCGCCTCCCAGTGTTCGGGGGCCTTCTCGAAGAGCGGCAGCAGGGCGACGGCGACCACGCGGTTGCGGTCGCGGATGTCGGCCCTCTGGGCCATCTCGGGCAGGTGTTGCTTCAGCCACTCGGGCAGGGTGGTGCCCTGGGGCAACTGCCCCTGCTGCACCAGGTCGTCGGCGTACTTCTGGAGCGATTTGGAGAACTCGCGCCAGTTGGGATACGGCGGGTCGGCGGCCCAGCTCCTGGCCATCGCGCGGATGGCGAAGATCGAGGCCAGCTCGCAGAGCGCCTCCTCGAACCACTTGTTCGCCTTGTCCCCCTCCTTGTGGTTGCACAGGATGTGGCAGAACTCGTGGGCGAACTGGTAGGCGTACTGGCACCAGAACGTGCTCCCCGTGTCGAGGCGCACGAGGTACTCGCCGTTCGCCCCGCGCTGGAAGAGCACGATCGGGCCGCCCTTAGGCTCGACAAGGATCGGCGGCAGGTCGCGTTCGGGGAAGAAGCGCCACAGCTCGCCCGCGGCCGAGGCCAACACCTTCTCCACGTCTGCCAGGCTCGCGTTCCAGTCCTTCGTCTGAGCCGGGCGGATGACCAGCCTGCGCGGCGCCTCGGCGCCGAGCGCCGCCCCGCCGAGCGCGTCCGACCCTACCGCCACCACCACGAGCGGCGCCACGGCCGCCATGAGCGCCGCCACCCCGGCCGTCAGCCGCGTTGTCATCCTCGCCTCCGAAACCGGTGGTGAGCTCTCGCCGATGCCTTTTTCCACATTATATCCTGTGGCCTGGCGCAAACGCGATGGCGGCGATGGGCACCAGTCGCCGCGTCGGGACCACTGGCCCCTGCGAGGCGTGCCATAGCAGTCCGGGGCGTTGCCCGCGGCCGCCAGGGGAGGCTCCTTCGGGGCCAACAGGCGGCGGGCGAGCGCCAGGATTGAGGGCCGTGGCCGCCGGAGCCCTGGCGGCTGGGGCGTCTGCGGGGCGGTCAGGGCACGAGGCCGAGGCCGCGGAGGTGCTCGACGCAGGCGCGGACGTGGGCCTCCTGCTCCGCGGGGTCGGGCGATGTGGTCCAGGCGCCCTCCAGCTCCATCGTGAACGGGCCGCTGAAGCCGACGCCGTTGAGGACTCCGAAGACGCCCGCGAAGTCCACCACCCCTTTGCCGAAGTCCGGGAAGTTCCCGTCGTGGTAGCCGCCCATCGTGTCCTTGAGGTGGACGCTGACGACGTGGCGGGCCTCCTTGGCGACCTCCTCGACGGTGTTGATGCCGTGGTTGTAGTAGTAGACGTTTGCGGTGTCGTAGTTGATGCCGATGGCTGGGTGTGCGACGGCGGCCATGGTGGCCGCGCCCTTGGAGCCGTTCTCGCACAGGTCGGGGTGGGTCTCCATGCCGATCTTGACGCCGTGGCGGGCCGCGATGTCGCCGAGCCCCCGCAGCCGCTCGACGACCTGGGGCAGGGGCATGTCGCCGGAGTGGACGCTGGTGAAGAGCCCCGAGCAGCCGAGGGCCGCGGCCTTGGCGCAGTAGTTCTCAAAGATGTCGAAGAGCTTCGGGTCGGCCAGGGGACAGGGCGCGGTGAGGGTGGCGGCGCGCAGGCCGGCCCGGGCCAGCAGCGCCCGCACCGCCTTCGCGTCCTCCTCCGGCCCCAGGTTGATCTCCACCGCGGGGATGCCCAGGGCCTTCACCCGCTCGAGGGCGAGCTGCGGCTTGGCCGGATGCCCGATGCGATACGACAGAAGGTTGGCCATCTGACGCGTGCTCCTGAAAGGAACCTATGGGGCCTGGACCTCTTGGGCCTCGACTTGTTGGGCGTGGACCTGCGGGGTCTGGACCTGTGGGGCCGGTGGGACAGCGCGGGCGCCGCCCCGCCTCGGCTTGGGCCGCCTGAGGGCCGCGGCCGCCTCCTCTCTCGTGCGCTATTGGGCCACGCGCTGGGCGAGGGCCTTGCCGAGGGCGACGCTCTGCTTGGCGGCCTCGCCAGCCGGGGCGCCCTTGCACACGACGCTCGGGGCCACCTGGTCGAGCTTCATCGCCTTCGCCAGCTTCTCGATGCTCCCGATGGCGCTCCCGCCGCCGCCGTGGGTGAGGAACGCCACGTAGGGCTTGCCCGTGACCTTCTTGCCCGCCCAGGAGGCGAGGCAGAGGTCGTCGAAGAACTGCTTCAGCCCGCCGGCCATGTACGAGAAGTAGTCGGGGCTGCCGAGCGCGTAGCCGTCGGCCGCTTCCATCGCCTCAACGCTCACCCGCTCCTCGTTGACGTTGACGAGCTGGACCTCGACGCCTTTGACCTTGCGGCAGCCCTGGGCCACCAGCTCGGCCATCTTCCGCGTGTTCCCCTTCTCCTGCGAGTGGTAGACGACCAGGATTCGCTTCATCGGCGCGTCCTCCGACGTCGCCCGGCGCTCGATCCGCCGCCCGCCCAACGCGACACCATTGTAAAGATCATCCGCTCAGGGCGCAAGGAACAGCTCCGGCGAAAGCGGCGCAGGGCCGCGGGAACCCGGCATCCGTTCTTGGCCAATGCCGGAGACAGCCCCTCGTTGTTTCCGCGTGTAAGTGCGCATGCCCTCCCCTTCTGCCAATGATTGGTGCAGATTCGCGCGATTGGCGGCCCGTTATTCCGTCCTGGTGATCCCCTTGCCGCACAGGGGCACGATGTCGCGGGCCTCGAGGGCGCGGTACTCGAAGATGGTGAAGCCCCGGGTGCCGAGCTTGCGCGTGGCCTGAATGAAGTCGATCAGCTTGACGATGTTGTCGCCCGGGGGCCAGACGCCGAGGCCGATCCCAGGGTAGCAGGGCACCTTGCCGGCCCACTCGAGCTGCTGGCGGACGAGGTTCTCGAACGAAGCGAGGTGCGGCGTGTAGTCCATCGGGCAGACGAAGTCGAGCCAGCCCCTCTCGCACCAGAGTTTCCAATCCTGGCCAACCCCGTCGCGGTCCACGGCCCAGTTGGGGAAGACCGCCGCCGAAATCTTCACCTTCGGCTTGGCCTTGCGGACCTGTTCGGCGACGGCAGAGACCACCGCGGTGATGTTGCCGCGGCGGAAGTCGAGCCACTTGGCCCGAATCGCCTCGTCCTTCCGCGCGTCGGCGGGCCAGTTGACGACCTTGGCCCCAAGAGCCTCCTCGAAGCGCTCGCGGCAGCCGGGGCAGAAGCAGCCCTCGGGGCCGGGGTAGCGGATGTAGTCGAAGTGGACGCCGTCCACGTCGTACTTGGTGGCGACCTCGACCATGGCGGCGACCTCGAGCTTCTGGTTGTCGGGGTGGGAGGGGCAGAGCCACTTGTCCTCCGGCTTGCCGCTGAAGAGCACCTGGGTGCGGCCCTCGGCCTTCATGCGGGCCAGGAAGTCCTTCGGGGCGTTCCAGCCCATGTTGTAGTTGACCTTCCAGACGTGGCACTGGACGCCGTGCTTTCGGCAGGCGGCGACGCAGAGGGCGATCTGGTCGCCCTTCTCCTTCACCTCGGGCGCGACGGGGAGCACGGAGCTTTCGTAGTAGGCCACGCCGCCCCAGAGCATGTTGGGCAGGATGGCCGTGAAGCCGTTGTCCGCGAGAATCTTGATCGACTCGTCCCAGGTCATTCCCGCAGGCCCGAAGGCGCTGTGGCACCAGAAGGCCCTGTGCTCGCCCTTGAGGGGCTTCTGCGCGGCGCAGTAGGCGGCGATGGCGGCCTGATGGGCTTCTGAGGCGGTGGCAATGGCGTCGGGGAACTTCTTGTCCGCGACAAGCGCGGCGGCCCTGGCGCGGAGCTGCTTCGCTGCGTCATCGAGATACTCGAACCGCCCGAATTGGCCGATCCGCTTGATCGCGGCGTTGGCCACCTGTTCCCAGAGCTTCGGCTCGAAGTGGCCGAGCATGGAGAGGACGAGGCGGTCCTTGTTCGCCAGGTCGTCGGCGAGGAGGACGTGGGTCATGAGGATGGCGTTCTCGGAGCCGACGATGGCGGCTTCACCGGTCGGCTCGCCCTTGTCGTTGAACCAGTTCGCAATAACGCGGCCGCGGCCCTCGACGGCCTCGGCGTGGGAGATGTTCCAGGACAACTGCTTTGTGGACTTCGGCATGCCCGGCAGCCCCTCCCCCACTGCTCGGATTTCGGCGAAGTGGCCGCGATAGGTCTGCTCGATGTGCTGGCCGCCGGGTATGCCGATGGCCTCGCGGAGCCTGTGGTGGAGGCTGTAGAAGGCGACGAGTTTGCCGCCGCTCTTGAGGAACTCTATGAGCTGGTCGGCCACGGGGTCGGGCATGGCGGGGTTGTGGGGCAGGATGGCGATCTTCTTGCCCTTCAACCGCTCCGGTGTCACGTCGAGGTCGCTGATGACGGCGTAGGCGAGGCCCAGGCGGTCGAGGGTGTCGGCCACGGCCTTGGTGAAGGTGGCGACGGACTGGGCTTCGTCGGGGCGGGTCTTGGCCGCCGATTCGCCGCGGATGATGGCGATGGGCGCCTCGGCGCCGAGGAGGCCGAGATTGGCGATGAAGAACTCCGTGTCGCGGTTGGCCCCGCGCCAGGCGCAGATGCGGATGGTGTCCACCGAGCCCCAGCCGGCGGGGGTCTCCTCCATCCGCGTGTCGGTCTTGTCAATCTTCACGCGGCACCACTGGCCGGGAACCTCGGGGGCGAAGCCGGTGGCGTACCAACCGCCCCCGCTGTGGAGGTAGAGGCTGAAGTGGGAGACGGGCGAGGCGTCGGCGCAGAAGAGGTCGAACTGGATTCCCTGGCAGGCCGTGAGGTCGAGCTTCAGCTCGCGGTCCCACGAGGCGCGCTCGTGCTTGGTGCCCGCGAAGTTGCAGGGCAGGCGAAGCGCGCGGCGGCCGTCCAGGGCGACGGCCTCGGCGGGCGCCGTGCCCCACATCGGCTTCCAGGCGGCCTGCGCTGCCTGGGCGTTGGGATACGCCATGTCATCCACGAGCGCGTAGTCGGCCTTGGGCGGTGGCGGGGCCTTCTCGCCGGCCAGGGCGCTCACGCAGAAGACGATGGCAGGGACATGGCGGCCTGCGAGCATGGCTCACCCCTCTCCGTGATGGTCTCTCCCCCCGGGCATTATACTGTCGCGCTTGGCCCAGGAAAAGAGCCGGCGCGGCTCGCGCCGCGCCGGCTCTCAGGCACACCAGCGTCCGTCGGTCGGGCCTGTGGTCAGCTACTTCCCTCTGCGGCGCTTCCTGGCGAGGGCGAGGAGGCCGCCGCCGACGAGCAGCAGCGTGGCCGGCTCCGGCTGCACGGCCACGTGGTCCCAGGCGTTCCACACCCAGCCGTCGGGCAGGGGGCCGAAGGGGCCGTCGGGGAAGAGGTCGCCCTGCCGGCCCAGGATGTTCTCGTCGAACCGAAGGATCCGCACGCTTCCGAGGTCGAACGGGGGCATGCCGGGCACGTTGTGGATGAAGGGCGAGCCGCCGAAGGTCGGCCAGTTGGACGCCCCAGTCACCGGGTCAATCACCAGTGTGGCCCACTGCCCCGCGGGCACTTCGCCCAGGGGGTTCCCCGGCACGTCCGCGTGCCAGATCCACTCGCGGTAGTTGCCGAACTGGTCAATGATGTTGAGCGAGAACAGGGTGCTGGGCACGGGGGGGAAGATGGAGAACTCGATCACGTTCTGTCCGAGGTTCGGGTCTTGCGGGTACACATAGTCCCAGGCGCCCGCAACGCGCTCCCCCACTACTTGCGAGTTGCCCCAGGCCATGTAGAGGCAGGGCTCGCCCTGCCAGTTCGGGGCGACCTCGAGGAAGACATCGAAGAAGCTGGCATATCGGTACTCGTCGGGCCACTGAGTGTCCTCGGCGACCATTTGCTCGAAGACCGCGCCGGGCACACCTCGGACCCGCCCGTCCAGGATCGCCTGCCGCCACTCGGCTTCCGTGCCGATTCGGAAAATGGGATCGCCCGAGGCCCCGAGGGGCAGGAGCACCAGTGCCACGAGGGCGAACACGACACAGCCCTTGACGCGCAAGCACATGGCAGGCACTCCTAACCTTTTATAAGCCCCACTTCCGTCCGGTTGCGGCGCAGCAAACCACATGCCACTAGCTCGCGCTCGCCCATCGCCAAGCCATTCTCGCCAGGCAATCCCCATGCCGCTAATTCTCAATGACTTACGGCGCGGGCTGGTTGGACCAGCAGAGCGACATGTTGGGGCCTTGCGCGGTCGACAGCCGGGCCATGTTGCCGAATGGCAACATGCTGTGTCGCCCCGCAGCTCCTTTTCGGGTGCAACCTCTTGCCATGCCTTGCCATGACCGCATGTTGCCGGACGGCAACATGATGTGCCGAGAATCAACATGCCAAGCACGGCGGTTCCGTTGTCGAGGCGGGAAGTGGGCCTGTGAGCCGGCATCGCGGGGCGGGGCTTGCGGTCGGGACGGCGAGCGGGTCGTCGGCCGGGGCCGCGGCCCTTGTGAGGTTTCCGCTTCGGGGTTCTAACCAGAATGAAAACCTGGCAAGGGGTGTGCGAAGGGGGCCACGCCCGTTTGAAATCCGCAGGCGCCGGCGGTATGATCGCCGTGAGGCCGTCGTCTTAGGAGAAGACAGGTGGGGCGATGGGCTGCTGCTGCGGCCGTGCTGCTCGTGGGCGCCCTGGCGGTGCGGGGGGCGAGCCTGCCCAAGGGCGTCGTGGACCGCGTGGCGGCGGCCTGCGTGCTCATCCAGGCCGGCGAGGGCAAGGAGGGGAGCGCGGGGTCGGGTTTCTTCGTCGGCCGCAATGAGGTGCTCACCAACTATCACGTGATCAGGGCCGCCGCCGAGGGCGGCGGCAAGGTGGTGCTCGTGATGGGCACCGACCCGAAGACGCGGAAGCTGGCGAACGCCACGGTGGTGGCGGGGGATAGCGAGTTGGACCTGGCCCTGCTGCGGTGCGAGCAGCCCTCGGCCAACACCCTGCGTTTCGCCGTCGAGCGGTCGCTCGCCCTCACGCAGGCCGTGTGGGTCGCGGGCTTCCCCTTTGGCGCGCAGCCGGGGCTGGAGGTGACGCTGACGGCGGGGACGATCACGGCGCTGCGCCACGACGAGGAGTCGGGCGAGCTGCGCCAGGTGCAGCTCGATGCCGCGGTGAACCCCGGCAACAGCGGGGGTCCGGTGGTGGACGAGCGTGGGGCCGTGGTGGGCGTCTCTGTGGCCATCGTGAGGCCGGTGGTGGGGAGCGGCATGGCCCTGGCCATCCCGTGCGGCGCGGCGGAGCGGTTCCTCAAGGTGGCCCGGCAGGCGAGGCATCGCAGCGCCAGGCTCCAGATCGGCGGCAAGGTGCCGGCCCGCAACGTGCACATCGCCGGCGGCGAGAAGGTCGAAGAGGTCTGGGGCACCAGCATCCACGTCACGCTGCGCAGCACGCGGGCGGTTGAGGGGCTTGCGCCGCTGACCCTGGAGGTGACGAATCGGCGCCGCGAGGTCATCGCACGCGGGACCCTGGAGTTCGGCGCGCTGGAGCCGCGCCAGGAGAAGACCCTCAGCGTCCGGCTCAAGGGTGTGGGGTTCGACGACGTGGCCTCCTGCCGCATCGTGGAGTGACGTGCGACGGGCTCGGATGGGAGGCGGGCCGCTCCGTCGCGCTGCCAGCGGCCCCGAGTGACGCTCGGCGGGGGGCGGATGGGAGAGCGCGCGTGAGCCTGCTTCGGCCCCTTCTGCTCTACGGCACCCGTCCCGAGGCCGTCAAGATGGCTCCGGTCATCCGCGAGTGCCGGCGGCGGCCCGAGGCCCTCCAGCCCATCGTGTGCGCCGTCGGCCAGCACCGCGAGCTGCTGGAGCCGGTGAGCGATTACTTCGAGCTGCGCCCCGACCGCCGCCTCGAGCTGATGCGGCCCGGCCAGACCCTCGCCGAGCTGACCTCCGCCTGCCTGGGGGCCATTGACGCGCTGCTGGCGGAGCTGCGGCCTGATTGCGTGGTGGTGCAGGGCGACACGACGACGGTGATGGCGGCCTCGCTCGCCGCCTTCTATCGCGGGGTGGCGCTGGCGCACGTGGAGGCCGGCCTGCGGACGGGCGACCTGCGGGCGCCCTGGCCCGAGGAGCTCAACCGCCGCATCGTGAGCCTCTCCGCGGCAGTCCACTTTGCCCCCACACGGCGGGCCGCCGACGCCCTCCTCGCCGAGGGCGTGCCTGCGAGCCGCGTCCACGTCACCGGCAACACGGTGGTGGACGCGCTCCTGTGGACGCTGGAGCGCGAGGTTGGGCGCGGCGAGCAATGGGAGCGCAAGTATGCGATGCTGGGGTGCCAGTCGCAGGGGGCGGGCGAGCGCCGCCTCGTGCTCATCACGGGCCACCGCAGGGAGAACTTCGGCGCCGGCCTCCAAGCCGTCTGCGCCGCCATCGCGGCCCTCGCCGAGCGGTTCCCCGACGTCGAGTTCATCTATCCCGTCCACCTCAACCCCAACGTCCTCGGCCCCGTGCGAGCGGCCCTGGCGGGCCGCCGCAACATCCACCTGACCGATCCCGCGCCCTACCCTGAGTTCGTGTGGCTGATGAGCCGCGCGACGCTGATCATCACCGATTCCGGCGGGGTGCAGGAGGAGGCGCCGACGCTGCGCAAGCCGGTGCTCGTGACGCGCGCGACGACCGAGCGCCCCGAGGCGGTGGAGGCCGGGGCCGCAGTCCTCGTCGGCGCCTCGACCGAGGCCATCGTGAGCCAGGCCACGCGCCTGCTCACCGACCCCGCCGAGTACGCCCGACGCCAGGCGAGCGGCAACCCCTACGGCGATGGCCACGCGGCCGAGCGCATCGCCGACGTGTTGGAGACGATGGGATGAGCGAGGCGGCGGGCCCCCCAATCGGCAATCGGCAATCGGCAACCGGCAATCCGTCGCCCCCATGGCGCCGCCCCCGCAGCCGCATCATCGTCGTCCTCCCAGCCTACAACGAGGAGGCCAACCTCGGCCCGCTCCTGGAGCGCATTGACCAGGCGATGTTCGAGAACGGCGACGACTACCTTGTGGTGGTGGTGGACGACGGGAGCTCGGACGGCACGAGCCGCGTGGCCGAGGAGCACGCGGCCCACATGCCCATCCGCCTCCAGCGCCACGCGACGAATGAGGGCCTCGGCGCCACCATCCGCGACGGGCTCCTTGCCGCCGCCGCTATGGCCGCCGACGAGGACATCGTGGTCGTGATGGACGCCGACAACAGCCACACCCCCGGCCTCATCCGCAGCATCGTCCAGCGGGTCCAGGAGGGCTGCGACGTCGTCATCGCCTCCCGCTATCGCCCGGGGTCCTGCGTCCGCGGCGTGCCCCTCCACCGCCGGCTCCTGAGCTTCGCCGCGAGCCTCTTGCTCCGCGTGCTCTTCCCCACCCACGGCGTGCGCGACTACACCTGCGGCTATCGCGGCTATCGCGGGCGAGCGCTCAGGGACGCCGTGGCCCGGCTCGGAGCGGGCCTCGTGAGCGAGGACGGCTTCCAGTGCATGGTGGACATCCTTCTGCGGCTGCGGACGATGGGCGTGGTCTTCGGCGAGGTGCCCCTCATCCTGCGCTACGACCTCAAGGCCGGCGCGAGCAAGCTGCGCATCGCCCCCACCATCATCCGCACCCTGCGCCTCGCTGTCCGCCGGCGACTGGGACGCTGAGTGTCTGGGGAGAAACTTCTTGGAAGAGAGTTTCTCCCCAGACCCCTCTTCAAGAACTTGTGCGCTGGGGCGGCGCCTGAGCCTGCCCGCCCCGGCCGGGCGACAGGCGGCGACGACGGCCCGAGCAGGCCGCCGACACCAGGCCCCACGCGATGGGCAAGGGCGGGCAGGCTCAGGCGCCGCCCCGACGGGAGAGAGTTCTTGGGACAAGGGGGGCCGGTGGAGGAACCCTTCTTGCAAGAAGGGTTCCTCCCCCGCTCCTCGGGCAAGAGCAGAACGCATGGACCCCGCCTCTTTCGAGGCCGCCTACTACCGGACCTGCTACCGCGACTACGCGCGGCACAACCCCCCGCGCAAGCTGCGGTTCTACGCCCGCATGGTCGAGCGGAGCCTGGCGCCCGGCGTGCCGCGGCGCATCCACGACATCGGCTGCGGCTTCGGCGACTTCCTGGGCGCACTCGACGCCTCGTGGGAGCTGTGCGGCTCCGACCTCAGCGCGTTCGCCATCGCCCAGGCCGTCGCGCGCCACCCACGCGGCGCCTTCAAGGTCGCCGCCGCCGCCGCCGACCCCGCCCCCTTCCCCGGCGCCTTCGGCGTCGTCACGGCCTTCGACGTCCTCGAACACATCCCCGACCTCGACGCCGTCGCCGCCGCCGTGAGCCGACAGCTCGCGCCCAGCGGCTCCTTCCTCTTCGCCGTCCCAGTCTACGACGGCCTCACCAGCCCCATCATCCGCGCACTCGACCACGACCCGACCCACGTCCACAAGTGGCCCCGCCGCCGCTGGCTCGAGTGGGCCGCCGCGCATTTCCGAGTGCTAGACTGGCTTGGCGCGGTCCGCTACCTCTTCCCGCTCCTCGGCTACCTCCACCTCACCACCCGCCTCTTGCGCCGCCACACCCCCTCCATCCTCGTTGCCTGCCGGAAGGGGCCTTAGAAACTATCTCAGAACCCACACGGGCTGCGACGCCAGCGATTCTGGCCGCAGGCAAGGAGAGAGGAGGAGGCGATGCAACGGAGGGCATCCCTCACTTTGTTCGGGACTGACGACGAACGACGCAGCCTGCGGCCAGAAGTCGCGGCGTCCCTTCGGGTTGCGGCGGCAGCGGGGCGGCTGCCGTGTTGCGGCTCCTCAGCGATGCTCTCCGCTGCATCGCCTGCGTCGCCGCGCCTTGCATCCGCCCCGCTGACGCCGGCAACGCAGCCCGTGTGGGTTCTGAGATAGTTTCTTAGCCCGTCCGGCCCCCCCCCCGCGTGCCAAGAGGAAGCTGGCCAGCCGTCTCCTGAGTCGGCGTTGCATGGAAGGCGGCATTGCAGTATGTTATGGCCGGTCCGTAGGACGGTAGGCGCAAGGAGGCCGAGATGAGCTTCGCGGGGAAGACGGCGCTGGTGACTGGTGCGGCAGGGGCCATCGGCAAGGCCATCGCCGCCGCCCTCGCCCAGGGCGGGGCCAGGGTGTTCATCACCGACCTCAAGCAGGAGGCGGTGGAGGCGGCGGTGCGAGAGGTCGGCGGCGAGCGCCCGTTGCCGCCAATGCGCGCGCTGGGCCTTGCGGGCGACGTGACGCGCGAGGACCAGGTCAGGGCCGTCGTGGCCGCCGCAGCCGCGGCCTTCGGCGGCCAGATTGACATCCTGGTCAACGTCGCCGGCGTCGTCGGCCAGGGAAAGGTCGAAGACCTCGCGGTGGAGGACTGGGATGCGGTCTTCGCGGTGAACTGCCGGGGGACGTTTCTGTTCTGCAAACACGTCGTGCCGCTGATGAAGGCCCGCAGGTACGGGAAGATCGTCAACTTCTCGTCGAAGTCGGGCAAGACCGGCTCGGCCCTGATGAGCCACTACTCGGCGGCCAAGGCCGCCATCATCGGCTTCACCCAGGCCCTCGCCTACGAGTTGGCGGAGTTCAGGATCAACGTCAACTGCCTCTGCCCGGGCATCGTGCTCGAGACCGGCGTGTGGGGCCACGTGTCCGCCGGCTACGTCAAGAACCTCGGCCTGCCGAAGGAGGAGGTCATCAAGCGCTTCACCGCCAAGGTGCCCCTCGGGCGCCTGGCCTCGATCGCCGACGTGGTAGCCGTCACGCTCTTCCTCGCCTCCGAGGGCGCCGACTACATGACCGGGCAGGCGATCAACGTCACGGGCGGGCGCGAAATGCACTGACAGGTTCGTAGTGCGGGCTTCAGCCCGTGTCCCCTACGGCCTGGGGCCGCACTGCAAACGGAGCCAAGCAGGGGAATCGGCATGTTCACCAGAGAGCAAGTTGCGAAGGTGATTGACCACGCGGTGCTCAAGCCGACGTTCACCGATGCGGACGTTGTGGCGCACTGCCGGATGTGCGTCCAGCGTGGCGTGGGGAACATCTGCGTGAGGCCGACCGATGTGGCGCTCGCGGCCCGCGAGACCCGCGGCACGGGCACCACGGTCGCCTGCGTCATCGGCTTCCCCCACGGCTCCAACCGCCCCGAGGTCAAGGCGCTGGAGGCCAGGCTCGCCATCGAGGACGGCGCGAGCGAGCTGGACATGGTGATGAACATCGGCAAGTTCCTCAGCGGCGACCACGCCTTTGTGCAGAAGGACATCGCGGCGGTCGTCGCCGTCGCCAAGCCCAGGGGCGTCCTGGTCAAGGTCATCCTGGAAACCTGCTACCTCACGCCCGACCAGGTCGCCGCGGCCTGCAGGCTGGCCGAGGCCGCGGGGGCGGACTTCGTCAAGACCTCGACCGGCTTCGCCGACGGCGGCGCAACGCCCCAGGTCATTGACATCATGCTCAAGACCGTCGGCAGGACAATGGGCGTCAAGGCATCGGGCGGCGTCCGCTCCTGGGAGACCGCCGTCGGCTACCTCGCCCAGGGCTGCAAGCGCCTCGGCGTCGGCTCCACCGAGAAGGTCCTCGACGGCGCGCCCGACAGCGGCACCGGCTACTGAGCTGGCCTGTCCTGTGCGTCCTATCGGTCCTATAGGTCCTATCCTGTGATGAAAGCGCTCATCTACCGCGGCCCTGGCGACATCCGCCTCGAGAGCGTGCCCGTGCCGCAGTGCGGCGAGGCCGAAATCCGCGTCAAGGTGGACGCCTGCGCGGTGTGCGGCACGGACCTCAAGTCGTATCTCCACGGCAACCCTAAGATCGCGCCGCCGCGCATCATCGGCCACGAGTTCACGGGCATCGTGGACGCCGTCGGCGCCGATGCCGATGGCTTTCGGGTCGGCGACCGCATCGTCATGGCCACCTCGGTCTCCTGCGGCGCCTGCGCCTACTGCCGGCGGGGCTGGACGAATCTGTGCCTTGACATGGCAGCTATGGGCTTCAAGTACGAGGGCGGCATGGCCGAATACGTCGTCGTGCCCGAGCGGGCGCTGCGCAACGGCCACGCCGTCAAGGTGCCGCCGGGCGTCAGGCCCGAGCACGCGGCCCTCGCCGAGCCGCTGAGCTGTTGCGTCAATGCCGCCGAGAACTGCGCTCTGGGCAAGGGCGACACGGTGGTCGTCGTGGGCGCGGGGCCGATGGGCATCATGAACGCCGTCATCGCCCGCGAGTTCGGCGCCGCGAGGGTCATCCTCGCCGAGATCAATGAGGCGCGGCTGCGCCAGGCCGAGGCATTCGGCTTCGACCGCCTCGTGAACCCCGCCGCGGAAGACCTCGCCAAAGTGGTCAAGGACATGACGGGCGGCCTCGGCGCCGATGTGTGCATCGTCGCCGCGCCCGCCGCGAAGCCGCAGGAGCAGGCCATCGCCCTCGTCCGCAAGCGCGGCGTCGTCTGCCTCTTCGCCTCGCTGCCCGCCGGCGGCAGCCTGCTCTCGATTGACAGCCGCCCGCTCCACTACAACGAACTTCGCGTCGTCGGGACCAGCGACTCCACGCCGACCCAGGTGAAGCGCGCGGTCGAGTTGATCGCCAGCGGCTCCGTGCCGATGGACAAGTTGGCCACCCACGTCCTGCCCCTGGCCGACTTCCAGCGGGCCTTCGCCCTGATGCAAAGCGGCGAATCGCTCCGCGTGGTGCTGAGACCGTGAGGCGATAGGACCTATAGGTCCCATAGCTCCTATTATTGAGGAAGCAAGGAGCCCCAAGGTGGATCTCGGTCTTGAACGCAAGGTTGCCCTCGTCACCGGCGCCTCGCGCGGCTTGGGCAAGGCGATTGCGCTGGGCCTGGCCGCCGAGGGTGCGAGGGTGGCGGTGAACTACCGCCGCAACCCCGAGAAGGCGGAGGCGGTCGTGCGGGAGATACGCGAGAAGCACGGCGGCGAGGCCGTTGCGGTCTTCGCAGACGTTGCGGCTGAGGCCGACGTGGCGCGGATGTTCGACGAGGCCGAGGCGAAGCTCGGCCCGCTCGACGTGTTGGTGAACAATGCGGCCATCGCGCCCGCCTGCCCGACAGCCGACACGACGCTGGAGACGTTGGAGCGGACGTTCGCCACGAACATGACAGGCACGTTTCTATGCTGCCGCGAGTTGGTGCGGCGGCTGCGGGCGGAGGGGCGGACGGGGCGGATTGTGAACATCTCGTCGCAGGCCGCGTTCCGAGGCTCGCAGTCGGGCAAGACCGCCTACGACGCGAGCAAGGGGGCGGTCATCTCGTTCACAATCTCCCTCGCCCGCGAGATGGCGCCCCACGGCATCGCCGTCAACTGCGTGGCCCCAGGGCTGATGTATACCGAGATGCTCAAGGAGCTGATTGACGCGAACCGCGAGAAGTTCGAGGGCCGCGTGCCGCTCCGCCGCATCGGCACGGTGGAGGAGGTCGCCGCCGTCGTCGTCTTCCTCGCCTCCGAGCGGGCGAGCTACATGACGGGGGCGACGGTGGACGTCAGCGGCGGCCTGGCCATGCACTGAATCCCCCTCGGCTGGTTAGCGTTGCGAAAGGAGATGGCGGTGAGGAATCTGATGACGGTTGCGTTGCTGCTGGGAGGCCTCGCCCTCGCGGGCTGCGCGTGCCCGATGGCGCGCCTGTGCCACGGGGGCGGCAAGGTCTCAATCGAGTTCGACAACTCGTACTTCTACGACTCCGCGGGGAAGTTCCAGGAGGAGAAGGCGAAGGACGCTTACATCGCCCTGATGCGCTACCACGGCTACCCCGTCTACAAGGATATGCGCGAGAAGCTCTGGGTCTCCGACTACGGCATCGGCCAGTTCGCCAAGCTCGGCCTCGGCGCACGCATGTGGGCCAACAACGAGAAGGACCACTACATGCTGATGGACATCTACCTGCTCCCCGGCCAGATGCTGCCCGAGCACTGGCACGAGAAGCCGGAGGCGCTGCCGCAGAAGGTGGAGGGCTGGCTCGTTCGCTACGGCCTCTCGCACATCGTCGGCGAGGGCGAGCCGAACCTCGGCCCCGAGGTCGTCGTGCCCAAGTGCCACATGAACGGCACCACGACCACCAAGCACGAGGTCGTGGCCGGCCCAGGGGACTTCGTGCCGCTGAACCGCCCCGGCGCGCGCCACTGGCAGCTCGCCGGCCCACAGGGCGCCATCATCACCGAGGTGGCCAACGTCCACGCCAACTCCGCCGTCCGCCACTCCGACCAGACGGTCAACGACAACTTCCTGGGCAAGTGAGGCCCACCGAGTGGGTGCAGCAGCGGACCTCGCCGGCGCTCCGCAGCTCCACGAGCGGCGCCCCGCGCCCCGTCTGCGCGTCCACCACCTCAACGATGAAGGGGGCCTCGGTCGCAGCGCGCTCGCGTGGTTGACCCACGATGGAACGGCGAGCCGCCGCGGCGCCGAGGGGCCGCCAGCCAGCGGTAGGGCGTGCATGCTCCCACGCAGAAGCCCGGACACCACGCCCGCCGATTGGAGATTTCGCATGCAAGTATGCACGCACTACCTGCTGCCTGCTGCTTGGCGTCCAGTGTCTACTGTCCTCCGTCCAACCGCTTCAGCCTGATGTTGCGCACCGCCGTGGAACCCTGATAGGCTGACAACCCCAGGGGCTTGAGCGCCGCACGCTGGTCCTCCACGGCGAACGTGTGCCCAGCGACCGCCAGGTCAATCAGCCGCGCCCCGTCGGCCCACACCTCCACCTTGCCCCCCGCCACCCGCACGCGGACGGCATACCAGTGGTTCGTCTCGAACCTCATCTGCGTCAGCGCCGGGTTGTCGCGGTAGCCCTTGCCGTCCACGCCGTCCAGCCCCACCAGCCTGCCGCTGATCCCGCCCAGCACCAGGTCGCAGTGGCCCCCGCCCACGGGGAAGAGCAGCGACGCCAGCCTTTGCCCGCTCACCAGGCTCGTCTCGAACGCCACCTCGTAATCCCCCTGCGGCATCGCGCCCGTCCACGCCAGGCCCAGACGCCCTCGTGCCGCCAGCACCATCGCCCCGTCCTCCACCTTCGCCTCGCCGTTCTTCAGCTCGTTGTGCTCCGCCACCTTCCACCCGTCGAGCGACTTCCCGTCGAACAGGCTCTGCTACTCGCCCGCCTTCTGCCCCTCGGCGGCCCCAGGCTCGATGCGGCGCAGACGGATGTTGCGGATGGCGCCGGTGCATCGCCACGTATAGAAGCCCAGCGGCTTGACCGCTTCTCCCACGCGCAGCACACCGAATCGCCGGCCCGCCGTGGCCACGTGAACCACCGCCGCATCGTCCAACCACGCCTCGACTGCCGCTTTGGTTACACGCAACCGCAAGTCGTACCATCTTCCCAGCTTGAACGGCACGGTGCGGTGGGTGCCGTTGTTCTGGATGTCCCGACCGTCGAGTTGCACGAGCCCGACCCCATCGCCTCGCACTCCGACCAGGAGCGCGCTGTCCTGCGCCCCGACGGGGAAGGCCATGCTCGCGAAGTCCGCGCCGTTGGACAGCCGGGCGACCTCCATGCGGACCTCATAGTCCACCCTCGGCAACTCGCCCGTCCATCGCACGCCCGTGACGGGGTCGCCTGGCTCCAAAACGAGCGCGGCGTCTCTCACGACGACCCTGCCCGGACGCGCGAACTCGCCATCGCGAACCGCCTGCCAGTCCCCGAGCGTCTTGCCGTCGAAGAGGCTGACCCACTCGGGCGGCTTGGGGGCGGGCTGGGCCTGGGCGCGGAGGTCGGGGAGCTTGTCGCGGACGGAGGCGAAGTGTTTAGTGCCGGCGTGAGCCTTCTCGAAGGCGTCGAGGAGGGCGAGCAATCGCGCGGCTTCGGCCTTCGTGGGCTTGGGCTTGGCGGCGGCCTCGATTTCGGCCCAGGCTTTGCGGGCAGCGACTTCGGCGGCGCCAAGGGTGAGGGCGGCGAGGCGGTCTTTGTAGCAACTCAGGCCCGGCGGGTTGCCCGCGGCGGCGAGGGCCTTGTCGGCAAGGGCCGGGTCCTCGCCCTCGGCGATGCGGAAGACCGCCTCGGCGAGGCGGTAGCGCTCGTCGTCCCTCTGGACCACCGCGGCGTAGGCGAGGGCCTGCTTGGCCGTCAGGTGCCCCACGCGGCGGGTGACGAGTCCCTCGGGGGTCTGGATGGTGATGATGCCTTGCTCGACGGCGGTGATGTTGCCGAGGGCGCCTCTGATGGAGACGGTGCCCTTCCGCGTGGCGAGGCCCTTCTCGACGACGCCCCAGAACTCTTTGAGGAGCTTGGCGGCCTCGAGGTCGGCAGCCATAGCCTCCGTAACCTCCCGAAGCGTAACCTCCCGAAGGTTCGCAACCTTCGGGAGGTTAAGATTCGGGAGGCCAAGAAGCAGCTTTTCGGCGGCCGCATAGTCGCGCTGCTTGAAGAGCGCCCAGAGCTTGTCGGACTCCTTGGCGTATGCGGCGGCTGCGGCCTCGGCCTTGCGGCGCAGTTCCTCCGCCTCCAAGCGGGCCTTTTCGGCGGCCTCTTCCTTGGCCTTGGCGATGCGCTCCTGCTCGGCAAGCTCCGCGGCCTTGCGCTTGGCCTCGGCGTCGTCAACGAGCTCAATGGGGGCCGTTTTCCTGGGGACATCTACCAACTTGGGAGCGACTGGCTCGGTCTTCTTGGCGTCTTCCGGCGTCTTGGCGGTCAAGTCTTTGCGGTGTTCGGTGATCGGTGTTCGGTGATCGGGGACGGCAGTCTTCTTAGCGTCCTCTGGCGGCTTGGCGGCGACCACGTTACCCTCCCGAACGGTTTCGGAACGTTCGGGAGGGCGCGGCCCCCTGCGGGTGGCGATGACGAGGCCGGCGATTGCGATTATGGCGACGGCGGCGGCGACGGCGATGAGGGTGGTCTTGCGCTTCGGCCCAGCCGCTGCCGTCTGTCGTCTCTCCTCTGCCATCTGCCGTCTGCCCTCGGTGATCTCGATGGTCGGGGCCTCGGCGATCATGGCCCGGCCCTCGGCGCGGGCGGCGGCGGCGACGCTCTGGAGCTTGCCCAGGCCATTCAGGTCGTCGAGGAGCGCATTGGCCGAGGGGTAGCGGGTCTCGGGGTTCTTGCGGAGGAGGCGGTCAATGACGTGGCAGAGACGGCGCTCAACGCGCGGGGCGAGGGTGGCGAGGGGCGGGGCCGGCTCGTTGACCTGCTTGATGAGGACTTCGGAGAAGTTCCTGCCCTCGAATGGCGGGCGGCCGGTCAGGGCGCAGAAGATGGTGGCGCCGAGGGAATAGAGGTCGGAGCGGGCGTCGGCCTCGCCCCACTTGGCCATCTCGGGCGCGACGTAGGCGGGGGTGCCGACGACCGCGCCGTCGGCCGTGACCTCCACGTCGCCCTCCGTGCGCTTGGCGAGGCCGAAGTCCGTCACCCGCACCTCGCCCTTCTTGTCAATCATGATGTTCGAGGGCTTGATGTCGCGGTGGACGATTCCCGCCTCGTGAGCGGCGGCGAGCGCGCTGGCCACCTGCTTCATGATGTCCAGCGCGCGATTCGGCTCCAGCGGCCCATCGCGGCGGATGATCTCCGAAAGCGTCTCGCCGTCCACGAACTCCATTGCGAAAAAGTAGTAGCCCTCGGCCTGGCCGACGTCGAATGCCTGGACGATGTTGGGGTGACGGAGCTTGGCGGCGGAGCGCGCCTCGCGGAGGAAGCGCTGGACGAATGCCTCGTTCTCCGCCAGCTTCTTGGGGAGGATTTTGAGGGCGACGAGGCGGTCCATCGAGACCTGGCGGGCCTTGAAGACGGTGCCCATGCCGCCCTTGCCGAGGGTGGCGAGGAGCTCGAAGCCGCCGAGGCGTCGGGGCTGCTGGGCTTGGTCCTTGGGCTCTTGCGGGGGCGTGGGCTGCGCCATGAGGCCGCTCCTCCTTAGGGTTGGTAGTGCGGGCTTCAGCCCGTGGAGGATACGGCCCAAAGGCCACACTACAAACGCCATTATGCGCGGGACCGGCTGGGAGTCAAGGGGGAGTGGTCCTGATGAGGCATTTGCGTTGTCTCCGCTAACACGACAACGCTAACTTCCCTGGCGCAAGCCCCAAAGAGTCGTCGTTCTGAGCGTAGGCCGCCGCTGGGCGCCCGAGGTCGAAGGGTCTTTCGGGCGTGGTCCGTTTCGGACACCACGGGGGGGGGAGCGCTGGTAGGGGCAGGTCCCTGTGCCTGCCCGAACTCGATGGCGCGGCGCAACATAGGTGGGCGGGCACGGGGACCCGCCCCTACCTGCGGGCCCGATGGGCGGGCACGGGGACCCGCCCCTACCTGGCGTCCGAAACGGACTACGCCCAATCTTTCTTTGGCTTGTGTCCGGTTACGCAGTGTAGCCCTCAACCACGGGCTCCGCGCGCACAGAGATTGTT
>Ga0209381_1002728_pt1 | contig 20769 bp, 10 predicted proteins | sample DewCreD2012metaG_FD_184111 | JGI IMG/M metagenome (GOLD analysis project Ga0209381, IMG submission 184111) | Hot spring sediment bacterial and archeal communities from British Columbia, Canada, to study Microbial Dark Matter (Phase II) - Dewar... ...
AGACATCAGATAACAAGATATCTGGAGAAAAGTTGTAGACACTTGATACCAGATATCTGGAAAAAAAAATTATAGACACTCGATACCAGATATCTGAAGGAAATCTATAGACATCAGATACCAAGATATCTGGAGAAAATTGTAGACACTCGATACGATACCAGATATCTGGAAGAAATTTATAGACACTCGATATCAGATACTTGGAGAAAATTTGTAGACATCAAACACCAGATACTTGGAGTTAATCGATAGAAACCAGATATCTGGAAGAAAGTTGCAGACACTCGATGTCAGATATTTGGAGTTGACATCAAAACACTCGATATCAGATATTTGGAGTTAGTTTCGAGATACGCGATAGATATCTGATATTTGGAGTTAGCTTCGAGACACTCGATAGATATCAGATATTTGGAGTTGACATCAAAACACTCGATCACTCGATATTGAGTATTTGGAGTTAGTTTCGAGACACTCGATATCGAGTATTTGGAGTTAGTTTCGAGACCTCAAGTTTATCGAGTTGATTATAGAAATCAGATCTGACAAGTTGATCTTTTCTTCATCGAATATTTAGAGCCGATTTGTAGACATTAACTATCTGGTGTTACTTCTGAGACACCAGATATTTGGTATTTATTTCTAAGAATCGATTGTCAGTTGTTGTTTCATTCTTCGTCCCTGGATATAGTGTTTATTTCTAGACACCGAATATCTAATGTTAACTTCATTACCAAATATCTGGTTTCTCTCAATCAACAACAAACATTTAGTATCTCTTAATTAACTCGATAGAGTTGGTGTCTCGAATTTAACACTAAAATTAAACATCGAGTATCGAGTGTCTACAAATTTCCTCCAGATATCTAGTATCTATAGATTAACTCCAAATATCTGGTGTCTATAGATACTAGATATCTAGTATCTACAAATTTTCTCAAGATATCTGGTGACTATAGATTAAATCCAAATATCGAGTGTCTACAGATTTTCTCCAGATATCTGGTATCGAGTCTTTCCAAATCAACTCTGATATCGATATTTCTTAATCAACTCTGATATCGATGTGTCTCAATCAACTCTAATATCGATGTTTCTAAACAACTCTTATGTCGAGTATTTCTTAATCAACACTCGAGATCGATGTTTCTTAATCAACTCTAATATCGATATTTCGTAATCAACCATCGAGATCGATGTTTCTCAATCAACACTCGAGATCGATGTTTCTTAATCAACACTCGAGATCGATGTTTCTTAATCAACACTCGAGATCGATGTTTCTCAATCAACACTCGAGATCGATGTTTCTTAATCAACACTCGATATCGATGTTTCTTAATCAACTCTCGATATCTATGTTTCTTAATCAACACTCGATATCTATGTTTCTTAATCAACACTCGATATCTATGTTTCTTAATCAACTCTAATATCGATATTTCGTAATCAACCATCGAGATCGATGTTTCTCAATCAACACTCGATATCTATGTTTCTTAATCAACACTCGATATCTATGTTTCTTAATCAACTCTCGATATCTATGTTTCTTAATCAACACTCGATATCTATGTTTCTTAATCAACTCTAATATCGATATTTCGTAATCAACCATCGAGATCGATGTTTCTTAATCAACACTCGAGATCGATGTTTCTTAATCAACACTCGATATCGATGTTTCGTAATCAACACTCGAGATCGATGTTTCTTAATCGACTCTGATATCGATGTTTCTCAATCAACACTCGAGATCGATGTTTCTTAATCAACACTCGATATCTATGTTTCTTAATCAACTCTGATGTCGAGTGTTTCGTAATCAACACTCGATATCTATGTTTCTTAATCAACTCTAATATCGATATTTCGTAATCAACACTCGATATCTATGTTTCTTAATCAACACTCGATATCTATGTTTCTTAATCAACACTCGATATCTATGTTTCTTAATCAACACTCGATATCTATGTTTCTTAATCAATACTCGATATCTATGTTTCTTAATCAACACTCGATATCTATGTTTCTTAATCAATACTCGATATCTATGTTTCTTAATCAACTCTGATGTCGAGTGTTTCGTAATCAACACTTGATATTGATGTTTCGTAATCGACTTTGATATTGATGTTTCTTAATCGACTCTGATATCGATGTTTCTCAATCAACTCTGATATCGAGTGTTTCTCAATCAACTCTGATATCGAGCGTTTTGTAGTCAACTCTGATATCGATGTTTCTCAATCAACTCTGATATCGAATATTTCTCAATCAACTGATATCGAGTGTTTCTTAATCAACACTCGATATCGATGTTTCTCAATCAACTCTGATATCGAATATTTCTCAATCAACTGATCGAGTCTTTCTCAATCAACTCTAATATCGATGTTTCGTAATCAACTCTGATATCGAGTCTTTCTCAATCAACTCTAATATCGATGTTTCGTAATCAACTCTGATATCGAGTCTTTCTCAATCAACTCTAATATCGATGTTTCGTAACCAAACACTCGAGATAGATGTTTCGTAATCAACTCTAATATTGATATTTCTTAATCAACACTCGATATCGATACTTCTCAATCAACTCTCGAGATCGAGCGTTTCTTAATCAACTCTGATATCGAGCGTTTCTTAATCAACTCTGATATCGAGCGTTTCTTAATCAACTCTGATATCGATGTTTCATAACCAAACACTCGATATCGATGTTTCGTAAACAACACTCAATATAAAGTGTTTCGTAATCAACTCTTATATCGAGTGTTTCTCAATTAGCTTGATTTCGAGTGTTTCGTAAAACACTCGAAATCGATGTTTCGTAATCAACTCGATATTGAGTGTTTCGTAATCAACACTCGAGATCGATGTTCCAAATCAACTCTGATATTGAGTGTTTCTCAATTAACTTGATATTGAGTGTTTCTCAATTAACTTGATATTGAGTGTTTCGTAAAACACTCGATATCGATGTACCAAATCAACTCTGATATCGAGTGCTTCGTAATCAACTTGACTTCAAGTGTCTCTCAATTAACTTGAGATCAAGTGTCTCTCAATCAACTTGATATCGATGTCTCTCAATCAACTTGATCTCAAGTGTTTCTCAATCAACTTGAGATCAAGTGTCTCTCAATCAACTTGAGATCAAGTGTCTCTCAATCAACTTGATCTCAAGTGTCTCTCAATCAACTTGATCTCAAGTGTCTCTCAATTAACTTGAGATCAAGTGTCTCTCAATTAACTTGAGATCAAGTGTCTCTCAATCAACTTGAGATCGATGTTTCTCAATTAACTTGAGATCGATGTTTCTCAATCAACTTGAGATCAAGTGTCTCCCAATCAACTTGATATCGATATTTCTCAATAAACTTGATATCGATATTTCTCAATTAACTTGAGATCAAGTGTCTCTCAATCAACTTGAGATCAAATGTTTCTCAATTAACTTGAGATCAAGTGTCTCTCAATCAACTTGATCTCAAGTGTTTCTCAATTAACTTGATCTCAAATGTTTCTCAATCAACTTGATATCGATGTTTCTCAATTAACTTGATATCGATGTTTCTCAATTAACTTGAGATCAAGTGTCTCACAATCAACTTGAGATCAAGTGTCTCACAATCAACTTGAGATCAAGTGTCTCACAATCAACTTGAGATCAAGTGTCTCTCAATCAACTTGATATCGATATTGAGTGTTTCGTAATCAACTCTTAATATTTGAGTGGTTCCAAATCAACTCTCGATATCGAGAGTTAATTGTGAGAAACTTGACATTTAGTATTGAGTTGTAATATCTGGTGTTAATTTATAAACACCAGATATTTGGAGCTAATTTCGAGACATTAGATATTCGATATCGAGAGTTGATTTAAAGACACTCGATATTTGGAGGTTCGGGAGTTGATTATAAACATTCAATACCAGATATCTAGAGGAAATTTATAGACACTAGATACTCGATATTGGGAGTGAATTTCCAGACACTTGATATCTGATATCTGCATTCGATTATAGACACTCAATATCAGATCTTGAGAATTAATATAGACACTCGATATCGAATATTGAGAGTGAATTTCCAGACACCTGACGTTCATTCGATACTCGATATCGAATATTGAGTGTTGATTTCCGGATACCTGATACTCGATATCGAATATCGTGTGTTGATTATAGACACCTGATACTCGATATCGAATATTGAGTGTTGATTTCCAGATACCTGATACTCGATATTAAGAGTTGATTTGTATACACTTGATATCGAATATCGTGTGTTGATTATAGACACCTGATACTCGATATCTGATATTGAGTGTTGATTTGTATACACTTGATATCGAATATCAGGTGTCTATAACTAACTCTCAATATCAGATATTATGTGTCTATAATTAATCTCGATATCGAGTATCTATACTTAACTCTCGATATTGAGACTTGAATACATATACTCTATATCAAGTGTTGATTTCCAGACACCTGACACTTGATATTCGATATTGAGAGTGAATTTCCAGACACCTGACACCTGATATTCTATATTGAGCGTGAATTTCCAGACACACGATACTCTGATATTAGAGGTTAAATTGAGATACTCGATATCTGATGTGAGAGTTAGTTTCGATTTTTCCAGATATCGGGTTGATTATAAAAACTCGATATCTGGTATTGATTCTTCTTCATTAAATATCTGGCGAAAATTTCTAGAAACTCGATATTTTGGCATTTATTTCTAAGAATCGATTGCCAGTTGTTGTTAATTCTTCGTCCCCGGATATGGATATAGTGTTCATTCCTAGACACCGAATATCTTGTTTTTCACGATCAACCACAAACATTTAGTATCTCTTAATTATCTCGATAGAGTTGGTTTCTCGAAATTAACACTAAGGATTAAATATCGAGTGTCTATAGATTAACTCCAAATATCTGGTTTCTATATATGAATTTTAGATATCTGGCGTCTGTCTATAGATGAATTTTAGATATCTAGATATCTGGTGTTTGATGTCAACAGATTAACACCAAATATCTGGCGTCTATAGATGAATTTTAGATATCTGGTGTCTGATGTCGACAGATTAACTCCAAATATCTGGCGTCTATAGATGAATTTTAGATATCTGGTGTCTGATGTCGACAGATTAACTCCAAATATCTGGTTTCTATATATGAATTTTAGATATCTGGCGTCTGTCTATAGATGAATTTTAGATATCTGGTGTTTGATGTCAACAGATTAACTCCAAATATCTGGCGTCTATAGATGAATTTCAGATATCTGGTGTCTGATGTCGACAGATTAACTCCAAATATCTGGCGTCTATAGATGAATTTTAGATATCTGGTGTCTGATGTCGACAGATTAACTCCAAATATCTGGCGTCTGTCTATAGATGAATTCAGATATCTGGTGTTTGATGTCAACAGATTAACTTCAAATATCTGGCGTTTGTCTATAGATGAATTTCAGATATCTGGTGTCTGATGTCAACAGATTAACACCAAATATCTGGCGTCTATAGATGAATTTTAGATATCTAGATATCTGGTGTTTGATGTCAACAGATTAACACCAAATATCTGGCGTCTATAGATGAATTTTAGATATCTAGATATCTGGTGTTTGATGTCAACAGATTAACTTCAAATATCTGGCGTTTGTCTATAGATGAATTTCAGATATCTGGTGTTTGATTTCAACAGATTAACACCAAATATCTGGCGTCTATAGATGAATTTTAGATATCTGGTGTCTGATGTCGACAGTTTAACTCCAAATATCTGGTGTATATAAATGATGGTGTTTGATGTCTATAAATTTCCTCTAGATATCTGGCGTCTATAGATGAATTTCAGATATCTAGATATCTGGTGTATGATGTCAACAGATTAACTTCAAATATCTGGCGTCTATAGATGAATTTCAGATATCTAGATATCTGGCGTATGATGTCAACAGATTAACTTCAAATATCTGGTGTCTATAGATAAATTTCAGATATCTGGTGTATGATGTCAACAGATTAACTTCAAATATCTGTGTCTATAGATAAATTTCAGATATCTGGTGTTTGATTTCAACAGATTAACTTTAAATATCTGGTGTCCATAGATAAATTCCAGATATCTGGTGTATGATGTCAACAGATTAACTCCAAATATCTGGTGTTTGATGTCAACAGATTAACTCCAAATATCTGGTGTTTGATGTCTACAGTTTAACTCCAAATATCTGGTGTCTGATGTCAACAGATTAACACCAAATATCTTGTGTCTATATATGAATTCCAGATATCTGGTGTTTGATGTCTACAGTTTAACACCAGATATCTGGTGTTTTATGTATATAATTTTCCTCTATATCTGGTGTTTATAAATGAATTCCAGATATCCGGTGTTTGATGTCAACAGATTAACTCCAAATATCTGGTGTCTATAGATGAATTCCAGATATCTGGTGTTTGATGTCAACAGATTAACTCCAAATATCTGGTGTCTATAGATGAATTCCAGATATCTGGTGTTTGATGTCAACAGATTAACTCCAAATATCTGGTGTCTATAGATGAATTTCAGATATCCGGTGTTTGATGTCAACAGATTAACTCCAAATATCTGGTGTCTATAGATGAATTTCAGATATCCGGTGTTTGATGTCAACAGATTAACTCCAAATATCTGGTGTCTATAGATGAATTTCAGATATCCAGTGTTTGATGTCAACAGATTAACTCCAAATATCTGGTGTCTATAGATGAATTTCAGATATCCGGTGTTTGATGTCTACAGATTAACTCCAAATATCTGGTATTTGATGTCTATAAATTTCCTCGAGATATCTGGTGTCTATAAATGAAACCAGATATCTGGTGTCTATAGATGAATTCAGATATCTGGTGTTTGATGTCTAAAGTTTAACACCAAATATCTGGTGTTTGATGTCTATAAATTTCCTCGAGATATCTGGTGTTTGATGTCTGTCTATAGATGAATTCCAGATATCTGGTGTTTGATGTCTGTCTATAGATGAATTTCAGATATCTGGTGTTTGATGTCTGTCTATAAATGAATTTCAGATATCTGGTGTTTGATGTCAACAGATTAACTCCAAATGTCTGATATCGAGTGTATATAGATGAATTCAGATATCTGGTGTTTGATGTCTATGGATGAATTCAGATATCTGGTGTTTGATGTCTATGGATGAATTCAGATATCTGGTGTTTGATGTCTGTCTATAGATGAATTTCAGATATCTGGTGTTTGATGTTTAAAGATTAACACCAAATATCTGATATCGAGTGTCTATAGATGAATTTCAGATATCTGGTGTTTGATGTTTAAAGATTAACACCAAATATCTGGTGTTTGATGTCAACAGATTAACACCAAATATCTGATATCGAGTGTCTATAGATGAATACCAGATATCTGGTGTTTGATGTCAACAGTTTAACTTTAAATATCGAGTGTATATAGATGAATACCAGATATCTGGTGTTTGATGTCTATAGATGAATTTCAGATATTTGGTGTTTGATGTTTACAAATTTGCTCCAGAAGATATTCGATATTTAGTTTAATTGGATTTGGAGGTGATTAGAAACAGTAACGATCTTGGTATTGAATTAATGTGTTGGATAGGGAAAATCAAAGGATGGTTAGAGTTAGGAGAATTCAAATGAAAATTGGATAAGATGGGAGATAGATGAAATTAAGAAAAAAGTAAGAAAAAATTAAAAAGGTTGACTTTTTAAGAAAAGAGGGGAATGTCGATTTCTTTTTACGACGAGATTGAGATTGAGGACTTGGAATATCATCCGGAGGATCGGAGATTTACATATCCATGTCCGTGCGGGAGTTTGTTTACGATAAGTTTGGAAGAATTACAACAGGGGGAGGAGATAGCTCGATGCCCTGACTGTCCTTTGATGATAAAGATTATCTATACGTCAAAAGATTTGGAGAGGTATATTGGAAAGGAGACATGCTTGGATATCTGAAGAGCGCGATTTTTTCTTTGGAGCAATCGAGGGGGAGAACGGAGACACATGAACTTTCTCGATCGGTGACGGACTTGAATGGGGACTTTAACTGGTGGGCGATTATAATCGAGAAGTCAATCGAGAAAGAGGTTGACAAGATAGTGTTTGCGTTTAAATTTCAGAAGATCGAGTTTGTATCTGGACCGTATATTCTATATGTGGTAAAGAGTGACGGAAGAGGACTACAGCCACTTTCAAGAGTGTCAGGGTTAATTAATGTGAGTGGTTTGAGGTCGAATATATATGATAGTCTTTTTTAAAGAGGGAGATACTCCTTATTTTTCTCGAAAGATGAGATAGAAAAATAAGGAAGAGAGGATTAGACGAGAGAAGTATTGCTGAGTTCATAGGAGGGGTAGGCTTTTCGAAAGGTGAGAATGGAGTGTTGTAATTTGTTATGATAGGTGGAGTCGTGAGCTGGAAGATGCTGAAAGTTGGCGAGGTCACAAATGTGACCGAGTTTGGGATGATCTTGAGTGTGTTGAGAGAAGAAGAGAAGAAGATCGTCAAGACAGTTAGAGATACTTCCCATTAAGATAAAAGGGACGAGAAGAACACTGATTAACTCTTGAAGGAAGATGATGACATTGAGACGAAAGAGAGATTTAAATTCGGCAAGAGTGAAAGGAGAGGAGGGGTTGTTAAGCCACTCTTCTGGAGAGTAGTGAATTTCTCGGAGAACCTCCGAGAGGTGTTTAGCTGGATCTGGGACAAAACTTTCATCAGGAATGAAAGACTTGAAGACGGCGACGGCGATACCCAGGATACCGATATACCAGAGGAAAGTTTGTCCAAAGAACGTGCCGGACAGAAAGAGATTGCTATCAATACAACCTAACACGAGAAGAAAGGCGACACCGGATGAGCTCATAAAGAGAAAGAGTTTAGCTCCAATACTGAGAAGAGGACTGGAGAATTGGGCGAGATAGGAGCGAGAGGGCTCGAGACTTTTAGCGATACGTCGACGGAAGATGTGTGGAAGTTCATTGAATTCGCGGAACTTCCAGAGGGCGTGACGAGTCCAGGATCGAGAGGCTAAATAGGACGGTTGTGCGCGGATTTCTTCGCCATAGCGAAAGAAAGTGTAGATGACAAGATAGAGGAAGATGAAGGGAGACAGAATGAGATTAAACAGACCGAAGATGAAAAGACGCTTTTTCAAGATCTTAACAAGAGAAAGACGACTCTCCTTTGTGGAATAGACGATGGAGTGACGAATTTGGAAGTTTTCATCAAAGAGAAAACTCCACAGAGAGTACTCGAGTGTCCACTCTAAGACCTTTGTATAGAAAATGAACTGAGTCCAGGGCAGGTTCATCTGAAGAAGATCTTGATTGAAGAGGGCGATGAGATAGTTTTCTTTTCGGAGAATGCGAAGAGTAACAGAGAGAGGATTTTGTAACTCTTCGGAAATTGGACGATACTTATCCAGACTTGAGAGACGTTGAAGGATCTCTGACCACTCAAGAAAAGGAAGTTGAGAATCGGGAATTTTAAGATCTGAGGTATAAATTTGGGAGATCTCGAACATGTCCCAAATTTCTCGGAGAGAGGCGATAATCTGCCAACAGAGGAAGACACCGAAGACACTTGTAATTACCCAGAGAAGAGGAGAAATTCGAGAAACGTCCCAAACGAAGGCGGAGGTGAGATCTTGACTGGAAAAGAGGACGGAGGTGTCAAGAAATGCTCCCAAGACAAGTAAAAAGAAGATGATGAGACTCATAATGAGACAGTTAACAAGGGAGGAAAGGACAATACAATAGAAGCCTTTCCGATCAAAGTAGATGTAGAGGCGACGAAGAAAGATATCGAGTTCTCCAGGCGTCTGAAAGAGGAGAGTTCTGTCTTTCGCCGAGCCTTGGGAGGACTCGTCGAATTCAGACATTAAATAATACGGAGGTTCCGATGTCTCCATGATCTTTTTTCTTCTGACTTGAAGGGGGAGTTCGATCAAAAATAGATTCTCTCGAAGAGAGGAGAGACGAGAGAAAAAAAAAATCCCCGAGATTATAAAAATGTCAATGGAACCTGAGAGACACTTTTCCTATCTTGAGGAGATCCCGCTGGAAGTTGGTGCTCAGATTTTTGAGAAACTTCCTCCGGAAGATATTGCGCGTGTTCTTTCGACGAGTCGAAGAATGTCGACATATCGTTCTCTTTTTGAAAAAGAACTGGAGGCGGCCCGAGAAGAGTATTATCAACCGGAAGAGGTGAGAAGAAGATATCAGAAGCGCCTCGAATCTCGATCTCCGCCTATCATGGTGAGTGGATTTCGGCGGCTCTGTTTTCTTGACGAGAGACTTGCTCGGTTTATGGGAGTTGACTATCTACCGAGATATAAAGGTCGAGTTGTCTACACTTGGGAGCTGTTAGTTTTATGGTGGAGAATCTATCTTCGTCAAAATGGTCGATTGGTAAGACGAAACGTTTCCGAACCGAGAGAATATCAGATTGAGGCTGATGAGGATATGATTCGTCTTTTTGAGCAGGATTACCGGGATCTGAAGATTGACTTTTCTTCCCCATATTCCTATCGAGATCATCAGAAGATCTTACAACGACATCTTGTGTGTTCCGAATATATTCGGGAAACGGAGGAGATAGCGACAGCTCTTGCGGATGAGTTTGAGGATCTCATTACTCTTGAACAACAAGAGGAGAGACAACGAAGAAGAGAGCAAGAGGAGAGACAACGAAGAAGAGAGCAAGAGCACGAGCAACCGGTTCTGTATTTGTAAGAAGATTAATCTTCTCATTCTTGATAATTGTTGTATTGAGAAGAATGAGAAGAATGAGAAGAATGAGAAGAATGAGAAGAATGAGAAGAATGGAGAGGAGAGAGATGGGAGAGAAAATTAAATTCAACTTTACATTTTAAAGGAGAAAGGAGAGAGAGAGAAAATTAAAACAAACGGAAGTCAAAAAAAATTAATCTATCCGGCCGTATAAAGGATGAAGTTAACATTTCCAGGGAAGACAGAAATTACACTTCCGTGTAACTGTTCACTGGAGCAACTTGCAGCTCAACTGCAGGCGTTTACCGATGACTATCTGTATGTGATTGATGATGTCATTTTGAGCTCCGTGTCAAATCTTGATATGATTTTACCGGGAAATCGGAGACTGGAGTCTGCGACGGGTCCGGGTTTCTATATTCGAGACTACAATACGGAACAGTTGATCTGTTGTTTTCGGGAAGAGTTGAAAGATCGTTTTCTGAGACCAGCACTTTCTTCTCCTCCTGAGTCGAGATTCGATAAGAGAGGGAAGGTGTCTTCTGAGTGTGTTGATATGTTTAGTCCAATTGAGGTTGCGCCGTCAATACGGAGTATTCATACGTTATAATTGAAGAAAGGACGCAGTTGTGAAGGAAAATGATTTTATGAAACTTTTATTGGAAAGGAGAGAGGTTAAAGATGGCGAGTAAAGTTACAGCTCATGCATATGATTGGACGGTTGAAGATGCCTTTACTCATGATGAGCATGTGGCGATTCACGCGTGGTGTCTAAATCGCGAGTCGGAGCCACTTTTAATTCGTGTGGAGGACTTTCCGGCATTTTGTCATGTTGAGTTGCCACTCTATGTTAATATGAAGCCGATGTCGTGGACTGGGGAGTCTGTCCGGCGAGTCTTTGAGTGGCTCTGTCAAGTTCTGAAAGAGGATATGCCAATTGGTTATAACTTTCTCTATCTGTCGAAGTTGTACTATTACAAGGGTACGAGGAAATATCCGATGATGCGTCTCTTCTTTAAGAACTTAAAGTCTCTGCAACACTGTGAGAAACTTTTATCGAAGAAGTCGTATCGGATTGATGATCTTGGTGGCATGATTTTTTTTCTGGTGTGGGAGACGTCGATTTCGATTGTGCGGAAGCTTTTGACGGTTCGAGATTGCGGTTACTCTCAGTGGTTTACGATTGAGGCGATAGAGGTTCCTCCCGATGAACACATTTCAACACTGGAGAAAGAGTATATTGGCAATTGGAGAACCTTGACTCCCTTGACGGAGGAGGAGACGAAGGGATGGGTGACATATCCTCGAATTCTGGCTTTTGATATTGAGTGCTATTCGCCCAATTATAAGGCCATGCCGAATCAGACCAGTGCTCTTCATGTTGCCTATGCTATCTCGCTTATTTATCAACGGGCGAATCAACCGGAGACAAGAAAGCGATATGCCATTCTTTTGGGTGACTGTGATGACGTGAAACTATCGCCGAGACGACCGGGACCGAAAAAGGGAGATCCGGACGAGCCGACACCTGGCGATGTCGAAGTTACCGTTATTCGAGTAAAGAGCGAGGAGGAGCTCATCAATGAGATGTCACGTCTTGTGAGGGAACTTGATCCGGAGGTTATCACGGGATACAACATTCTTGGATTTGACTATTCCTATCTTGATGCTCGATTGAAGAGGCGAGTCAAGACCTGGCAGCCGATGGGTCGTCTTCTTGGAAAGATTCCGACACTGAAATCGCAGTCGGGAGCCTATGGACATAATGACATTAACATACTTTTGATGGACGGGAGGATTAACATTGATCTTTATCCTCTCATTCGACGGGATTATAAAATGGACAAGTATGATTTGGGGACGGTGTCGCGGACCTTTTTGGGAGAGAATCGAGACAAACATGATATTAAGGCAGCGGAGATGTTTGCCATCTATGATCAGATGAAGATGGCATTGGCTCAACCAGAGAACGAAGAACAACTGGTCAAGGCGAAGAGAGAGATGACTCGCGTGATGAGATATTGTATTCAAGACTCTGAGCTTGTCATTGAGCTCTTTGACCGTTTAAATGTTTGGATAGGTTTGATTGAGTTGTCAAACATCGTTGGAGTGACGGTTATGGATCTGTTTACACGTGGACAGCAGGTGAGGTGTTTTTCTCAAATCTATGATCTTGCCTTTAAAAGGGGATATGTCATTGATGATCGGGTTGTGCCTCATGTACGATTTGCCGGAGGTTTTGTTTATGATCCGATACCGGGACTCTATGAAAATATCATTTGTCTTGACTTTGCCTCGTTGTATCCCTCGATTATCCAGGCGTATAATATTTGTTGGACGACACTGGTTCCTCCTGAACTTGATACCGACATTCCGGATGACCAGTGTACAGTTTTCGACTTTGACCAGGAAGAAGTTCCCGTTTCTCCGAAAAATTCGCAGAGAGATGAGGGATCTTCCGATGAAGAGGAGAGTGACATCGACGAAGATGACGAACCGGGAGAGCTATCCCAAAAGGCGAAGAAGAGACTGGTTCACCGGCACTTCAAGTTCGTTAAATCGGAGGTTTCCCAAGGTCTTCTTCCTCATCTCGTTCGAAATCTTGTTGAGCGTCGTCGAGCTGTGAGACGTCTTCTTGACGGAGTTCGAAATGAGGAAACGGGAGAGTGGGTCCTCCTTCCGGAGAAAGACCCGGTTACAAAGATTATCTTGGATAAGAGACAGAATGCACTGAAAGTGACGGCCAACTCCTTTTTCGGGTTTCTTGGAGTTAATGGGGGCAAACTGCCTTTGATTGAAGGAGCGATGGCCATCACATATAAGGGTCGTGAACTTATTGGGAAGGTCAGTGAGTATCTGGCGACAAAATATCAGTCGAAGATCGTTTATGGTGATACGGATTCGTGTATGGTTGATCTTAACATCAAGGATCCGAAGGAGTGTCATTCATGGGGCATGAGACTTTCCGAAGAGATAAGTGGCAATCCGAGAAAGGGAATTCCGGGACTTTTTCCTCCTCCGCTTCGAATGGAGTTTGAAAAGGCCATGCGTCTTCTCTGTCTTCGAAAGAAAAAGTATGCGGCCGTTCTTATTGATAAGAACGGAAAGCATAAGACGGATGATAAGGACATTTTTAAACGCGGCATCATTTTGGCTCGACGGGACAACTGTAAATGGATTCGGAACGTTTATCTCCGCCTGCTGAAACATATTCTTCTAAAGGGATCCATGGTTGAGGCGATGGACATTATTATTGACGCGGTTAAGGAACTTATCGAGGGTCGGATCTCATATAAGGACTTAATTATCATTCGGACACTGGGAGCAAACTATAAACAAGATTCCTACTTTATGAAGGTTTTTTCGGACCAACTGAGAAAGATAGGCAAGCCGGCCAATCCGGGAGATCGTCTTGAATATCTGATTGTTTCCACACCAAATCCGGATGAGAAGATTGGATTAAAAATGCGTCTACCGGAGACCTATTTGGAACAACTTTCCACGCCTCAGGAAGAGAAGATCGACTACCTGTATTACTTGGAACATATGATGATTAATCCCATTGATCAGCTGTTTGAGGTTGCATATCGGAAAGAGTTGGAGGAGTTTAAAGATGTTGGATATAAACCTCACAACCGGTGTAAGTTTAAGAGTATTTCGAAACCGGTCACCATGATGCTCTACATTCTTCGAGATGGTGAAGACATCTCTCTTGTTCGACATCTCATCCGAAGAACACGATTTCCACGACTGAAGATTCTTTCTCTTCCGACTCCGGAGGAAAGTTCTCCGTCCAAGAAAACGACCGATCGTCTCGTTTCGAATTCTCCTCGTTTAAAGAGTGTCTTCGACGTCCCGACGAAACGTCAAGACGACAAACCGACAAAGATTGTTGTCCTCGATTAAACGTTAAATATCAATGACATCTTTTTCCCAAAAGATGTCATTGAGAGAAGACTTTTAGAGTATATTATAGAGTATATTTTCGTTGTTCAAATCGATTTTTGGCGTCAGCAAAGCCACTTCCTTCTGGCGAATAGTAACGTTCTCGAAACGAGAGTTGAAAACGAATTAACTGTTGGACGGTAAGTTGATGACATTGAGAAAGAAGTTTCTCCGTCTCGTCGAGATATTTCTCAACATCCGAAGAAAGACGCTGAAGAAGAGTACTTAGATTAACATATTCTCCTTTTGGCTGTTCCCATGGATACGAACTTCCCGTTCGTATAAAGCGGAGACCATGAGAGAGGGGGAGGTCATTAATGTCATCCAGAAGAAGGTTAATTTCACGAAGCTTCTTCCAATAGTTGGGAATGTTAAAGTAACAGACAAGACGATCATACTTTTGGAGTTGTCGGAGACGGTCTTTAAGTTTTTCAACCTTGTCATTAAAATCCAAGAGAGATATCGACATGTCCGGATTTTCTTTGAAGAGCGGCGAGATGGTGTCTCTTTTCATCATCGGAAAGAATTCTTTCTCTTCTTTTCTTTTTCTTTGAAGAGTTGTTGAGAGAAAACCTCCGTTGAGGAATTAAAGAAGAGGAAGCATCGCCCCATATCGAACGGAGGGTTCGTTGGGCTGACCATAAGTCAAAATTTGTAAATATTCGGGATTGCCATAGGATTGGTCTTCAATGACGATGGGTGTTTCAGCCTTTGAAATGCCATAGACAACATGAACCAGAAGATCGCCTCGAAAGGGAGGGGCGTTAGATCCCGGATTAATTCGATTTAACGTCCACTGAGAGGCGACTTCCATTGCACGCAGAAACTCTCCCCGGTAGACATTTTGGATGAGGTAGATCTTCTTATCTGGGGAGATATAAAGGTAGGGTTCTTCAAGAAGACCATCGGCCAGATCAAGTTTGGTTCGGATATGGAGTTGTATTGCCCGAGAGAGAGACTGTATCCAGTTTTGGAAATTTCTTTCACCAATAAAGAGAAGAACGTGAGGATCTGAAAGAAAGTCGCTTTCATCTTCAAAGAGTCCGTCGAGATGAGTACGACGGGGCCAATCATTTTCACCGGGTTTGGAGGGGGGAATCGGAAGTGGACGATAAAGGCGATCAAAGGAGAGAAGATGTTGTTCAAGCTTGGATGCAAACTTTTTACTATAGAGAACGATCTTTCCTTTTTGGAAGAGAGTGGGTACTTGAGATTCAAGAGCTGAAATAGCTTCTCTTGCGGTCGATACCTTGGGAAGCTTATGAGAAATCGACCTAAAATCGTAGTAGGTTGCTGTGTCATCGGTGGGGGGACCCAGAGTGAAGTATTGACGAGCAAACTCTTGAGGAGTAATGGGTTGAGCCAGAACATAGATCCATTCGAGGAGCTGTAAAATAAGAGAAAGAGTGCGTCGGAGACGTCGAAGACGTGCCACTGCCGGTGTTCCACTTGTCATAATCGGATTGGGGGGTCCAAGATTTAACTCACCATATTCGGAAGTAGGAATGACAGGGACATAGATTCCGAAGGGAATATCGAGAACCGAATACCAGAGTCCGGTTGTTTGGCCTTTTTCATTGGTGGAGCGGGCGACGGGCTCCTGATTCGGGAAGAGAGCCAGAACGTAAGAAATTGGAACGGGGTCGATTCGATCCAGAATGGGAAGATTTTCTGGTTGGGATGGATGAACGATGATAGGAATATCTCCAGAGGGGGTGGGAACAAGAAGAGCTCGAAGTTTACCATATTCATCGATAAACTGGGCTTTGGCCGAGCGCTGAGTGAGTCCGAAGTAGTCCACAGCCGAGAATAAGTTGAGGCGGGGAACAACGAAGTCTGTTTCGACAAGGTTTCCTTCCGGATCGGAAACGACATCCCGATGAAGAGTCCAGGAGTAGACTGGATTCATTTTCTGAAGAGCCTCATATACAATTTCGGTCATTTGGGGGCCGAAACGTTTAAAGATGGACCGGTCAGGAAGTTCTTCAATGAGAAGTTCACATTGAGGATATGGGAGAGGCTCGGAGAAGGCTCCCGTGTGTTTATAGATGAGAATTGTATCTCGTTCTTCACGGTAAGGGCGAGCGGAAAAGAGTTTTGCTCGAGGCATTTCGAGTTGCTCCACGGACTTCTCAACGGAAGAGGGAGGAACGAAGACAAAAATATTCACATCAAAGATCTCCTCAAGGGCCCGATAATAGAGCTTTGGATCAAAGAAGATATTGGGATCGGCGAGATTTCGAATAATGTCCTCTCGACGAAAATCATACAGTTCCTGACGAAGAAGTTCGGGATGAATTGTGGCCAAAATATGTTGACGAATCTTTAAGACGAAGTCTTCACGATTTTCAGGGGGAAGATCGAAGTATTCTTTAATATCAAGAGCCGTTAGAACACAGTGAATAAAAGAGTTTTTACTTCGGGGAACTCCAAAACGATAGAAGATTCCAGATTGTTCCGTATAGGTTTTAAGAAGGTCTGAGATTGTTTTCGGGGGAATGCCTGTTTCATTGGGTTCAAGAACTTTATCGGTAATGAGACCGCGTTCACTCTGAGCTCCTCCAGCCTTTCTTCGAGGAATTCCCCGATAGTATTGATTGTAATGAGTATTTGCCGTTGGATTCATCTGATCCTTGGCAAAACATTTGGGAATGTAGGGAAACAGTTGACGATTGTCGATTCCTTTCTTCGACGGTTCGATCTTATTTTCCGTAACACCGGGATACGGGGCCTCATCATTCAAACAGACAAAATACCACGTTTCGGGAGGCTTGACGTCCGGCTGATTGTCATAGTAGGGAGGAAACTTGAGAACCTGACGAGGATATCTTACTCCTCCTTTGATGAAGTAGGCATCTTTCCAGTAATACAGACCGTCCTCTCCCTGAATAACTTGACTTTCCGGGATGGCACTTACTTGATATTTGGGCTGGACTTTTCGTGCATAACCCGAGACGAAGAGTTGAGGTGCGAGAGCTTGAAGCTCCGCCAAGGATTCCGTGGGTCGACCTCGTCCGGGGCCCGGAACCGTGACACGTGTCTCAATGATAAGATTTTCTGAAGGCTCAATTCCTCCCGGTGAGGATGGAACAATCCGAGGAGATCGAGGACTCGGAGATGTTGGAGAAACAATCTCTCGGGGAACGGTGTCAAGACGCGACCGCGGAGCGATGGTGTCGATTTCGGGAATAACGGCGCGATACTCATCGTCAATTGCTCTCTTCCTCTCTCGATAGAAGGAAAGAAGACGACGAAAGATTTCAACAAAGTTTCGGACAATGCGTCTTGACGTCGCTCGAATGATCCGAACTTGAAGATAGGCTGTTCCAGGTTCAAGAACAACTTCTCGATAACCTCCAGGAGATTGGGGATCATATTCCCGATAGGTCCCTCCCTTTTCCGAATAAAGTTGTTTCAACTTAACATTGACCGTTGACGAAAGAAGTTCGGAAACGGACGTCTTCTGACGATATCCCCCTGCACTTTGAGGAACCACTTCATCATAGAGAGCAACGACGGGACGATAGTGGATGTAGAGACGGACCTTATTCGCATAAGACAGATTGGACTCATCAATATAGAGATATGTATAAAAGAGAGGATCTGTCAAGATAATATCAAGAAGAGAGATCTCAGAAATCTCAATCCCATAAATATAGAAGGTTCCATGAACATTAACTTCCTTTCCACGATCTAATGTTAAGGTTGGAAACGCTTCCTTCAAACGGTCGAGAACATATGTTTCATTCTGTTCCGGAGTCAGAGGTGTCTTAATCGTCAGAATGTTATTTGATAATGTGTACGTTCCACTTAAAAAGGACTCCTTTAACGCCGCACTGATGTCTCCCTTCCCTGTCCAAACTGTCATCAACATCATGTTCCGTTCAGGCGTCTTCAAACTCGATGGAAGAATGTTTTCATAATGAAGAGTTTGATAAAGAGTTTCTCCTCGATAGAGTTTATAATAATCCTGGGTCGAAGAACTATACTGAAGATAGGGAACATATTTACTCAGTCGCGCTCGATTAAAAATTTCAATTCCATCGGGAGGCTCAACAGGACGCTGTTCCTTATCTTCTGAAAGAATTTGGGGTGTCACCTCGATTGTAATTTCATCAAAGGTAATGGGGGACACTGGAAGTGGCGAAAGTCTTTCCAAGACCTCGAGAACTCTCTTGAGATCCTCGAGAATTATTTTCTCATGTTCAAGGGATTCGTCAAATTCACGTTTCCATACCTCATAGTTAGTCACAAATTCTGACCAGTCTCGAAAACGTGAGAGACCCCCCTCTTGTCCCGACACCTCTGAAAGAAACTCATTAATTGTTTCGAGCATCTTCTCTTGATCCAGAGATCCTCTCTCTTGTTCGATTTCATAGGCAAACATGATCACGTCTTGTCTATTGATATTCGGAATCGTCGAATATATCTCCCAAAGAGATTTTCCTTCTTCAAGAAGTTCATCAATGATGCCTGGAATTGCGATATAGTTCAGTTCCTCCTCCGTCTCCGTAACAATAATATACTTGGTTGGAATCTTATAAAAGTCGGCCCACTTATATAAAAGTGTGACATCGTTATCATAGGGTTCTCTTTTAGGTACCTCTTCCTCTTCCGGGACAAATCCTTCCATTGCGAATTGAGAAAAACTTTTTATTTCTTCGTGCAAAATATCTTGATTCAATTTTTTTAATTTCAGATTCGAATGTCTTCTTTTCCTCCGATACCTTCCGTTTTTTCCGGAAATCCTTAATCTCGAAAGTCAGAGACTAAGTATGACACTTTTTCTTCGGAAACGGAAAGAAAGATATTTCGAAATGGGGCAAAAAAGATCCTTTTCAAGAGATTAAAATGTCACAAATACTTCCCAAGAAAGAAAGAAAGAAACATCAATCGAAACCGTCTCAGACGTCAAAACAGGTCTCCTTTTTTCCAGAAACTCAGGAGTTTCGAATTAAAGATTCCCATTCCAATCTTCGAATTATCCGACTGAATGACATTTGCGAGCGTCTCGATCGTCTTCGTCTCAAGTCTTCTCTTCCTCTGCGAAGTCTCACCGGACAAGATGCTGAAGATTATCGGACACTTGTCCGGTATGTTTCAGATCTCTATGATACAGATGTTTACTCTCTCTTTTATGACGAAGTTAGAAAGAGATTTAAAGATCTGCCAACACCCGAACCTGGCACGATTGGGGCATATTTTGGGGGATGTCTCGCTCCCTCCAATCATGGGTTGAAATGTATGGAACCAGCGTGTTCAGTTATCTGTGCCGGCTCTCTTCAGCCTCTTCGAGACTTCTCCCCTGAAGAGCATCTCTTTCCGATTCTGTCGGGAAGTGAAGACAAGACGAATTCCATTCTACCTCCAAATCTCTTTTGTCAGTATACTCTTGTGTGGGCCATCTATGATAACACTTTGTTAGATGGAGGCTACCAGTTTACACGAATTCATGAGTGCACCAATAGTGACCATATCATTGTGTTTCTCGATGTGAAGACATTACCGGGGAAGTCTTTTACCGGATTTACGGATTCGGAAAAGGAGCAACTGAAGAGACTTGGAGCAAAGAAAGTCAACTTAATTTCCTATTCGTCTGATTTTCAGGTCTATAAGGAACTTCTCGGAGGATTTGTGTCTCTTGAAGAGGTGCCATCTCGTGTTGAAGAAATTCGAAATGAAAACCTCCGAGAGAGCGGAACTCTTCATGGTTTTCGAATTCTTCTTCTTCTTTTCCTCGTCCTTATTGCAATCTTTCTTGGTTGGAGAATTCTAAAGAGTAAGACTTCGTAAGAGTAAGACTATTTCTCGACCGAATAAAACTTTTGTCTATCTCTCTTGAAATAGAGATAGACAAGAGTTCCAACACATATCGACTTGATAGATATCGGAGGCATATCAAGCTGATAGATTTTGGAGTTGTATCAAGTTGATAGATATCCAACACATATCAACTTGATAGAAATTGGAGTTATATCAGGTTGATAAATATCCAACACATATCAACTTGAT
>Ga0209381_1002729_pt1 | contig 20762 bp, 11 predicted proteins | sample DewCreD2012metaG_FD_184111 | JGI IMG/M metagenome (GOLD analysis project Ga0209381, IMG submission 184111) | Hot spring sediment bacterial and archeal communities from British Columbia, Canada, to study Microbial Dark Matter (Phase II) - Dewar... ...
CCATTTTTCTTCGTCCTTTTCGAACCACAGTAAAAGCAAATTTTTTATTCATGACATTCAAATTCCCCAAAGTTCGATATTTATTGGTGTTAAACACTATGTCAGCCTGAAATATGTCCATTAAGCCTCATTTTCATTGCTTTTATCAAAAAAATTTGAAATAACTTGATTTCAACTTTTTTGTTGCTGTAACTTGAACATTATTTTAAAATTCACGGCAATGAAAGAGTTAATAGCACTATCATTTTCATTACTGCTAAGCGTTGTTGCCATGCCGCAACCCAATAGAATTGCGTATCAGGCAATAGTGCGCGATGCCCAAGGGAATGTAAAGGTAAACGCAAGCGTGGATTTAAAGTTCAGCCTATTGGATGAACAAGAGACAGCCGTTTACTACGTTGAGGAGCATGCTGTTCAAACCAATCAGTTTGGCTTGGTTATAGTTGAACTGGGAGGGGGAAATGTTGTTCAGGGCAGTTTTTCTGCTATACCCTGGTCAAGCGGAAGCGTTTACCTAAAAGTTGAGGTCAAAGAAAATGGCAGCTGGGTATCGCTGGGGAGCAAGGAATTGCTTTCGGTTCCCTACGCTCTGTATGCGAAGGATGGGAATAGGGGTGAACCTGGTGTGGGCATTGCAAATGCTACCCTTAACACTGATAGCACCCTTACACTAAATTTTACAGATCAAACCACTTACACTACTCCCATCCCAATAGTGGGAAGGAAAGGCGAAAAGGGCGATAAGGGCGATAAGGGTGACCCAGGTGAACCCGGGCCTGCGGGGCACAACGGCATATCGATCCAGTGGCTTGGAAGCCTAAATGCGCATCCTTCAAACCCCCAGCTGAACCAGGGGTACTATAATAATGTGGCTAAAGTATCCTACATCTGGGATGGCGATTCGTGGGAGGTTATTTCGCAGGATGGGCTACCCGGGGCACAGGGTCCGGTTGGGCCCCAAGGCATTCAAGGACCGCAGGGTCCTGCCGGGACGGGTTTGAATAACCGTGGAGAATGGGTATCGGGCACAAAGTATGGCCCAAACGATTATGTATTTGCCGAGAACACCTCTCAAACCGGCAACTCCATGTGGATTATGCAGGCATCCGACTCATTAGTTTCTACTACACCGCCCCGGGAGGATAGTTCTAATTGGGTGGAATTTGAGGCACCTGCTGGGCCCAAAGGGGATACAGGGGATCCGGGAATTTCTATTCAGTGGTTGGGCACATACCCTGCCTATCCAAGTAGTCCTCAGCAAAATCAAGCATTTTATCATTCCGTAGAGAAAAAATCGTTTGTATGGGATGGCGATTCTTGGGAAATACTGGCACAGGATGGTGAACAGGGACCTCCGGGCCCGCTGGTAAGCGGAACATCCGGCCAAACCCTCCGACACGATGGGACAGGTTGGGTTGCAAGCAGTACCCTATTCAATAATGGTTCAAACGTGGGTATAAACACATTGTCACCCACGCAAACCTTACATGTAAGCGGCAATATGCGATTGACCGGCCACCTTTACGACTATAATAATACAAACGGGACAACGGGTCAAATACTAAGACGCGGGGCAAATGGAGTGGAATGGCAAACTCCAGCTTGGCCAAGTGGAAGTGGTACAAATGGCAATATGGCAATATGGAATGGTACATCTACGTTGTCATCTCTTCCCAATTTAACCTTTAGCAATAGCCTTGTAGTTCAGGGAAATCCTACAGCAAACCCCGATGATCCAATCTTTGAGGTTAAAAATAGCAATGGTGAAGTAATATTTGGAGTTTACCAGGAGGGCGTTCGTATTAATATAGCCGATAGTCCAATCAAAGGCGCTAAAGGCGGTTTTGCCGTTGGCGGATTAACTAACCAAACTAAAGCGGGTCCGGTTGAGTATCTAAGAATTACACCCGATAGTGCAAGAATATATATAAAACAGGATGCAGCCTTTAAGGGTGCTAAAGGCGGTTTTGCAGTAGGTGGCTTAACTAACCAAACAAAGGCGGTAGTTTCCCAGGATCTTTTCTTCATTAATCCCGATTCGGCAAGAATATACCTTCACGAAACGGTCCAAAAGGGAGCAAAGGGTGGATTCGCTGTTGGAGGGTTAACTAATCTAGGAAAAGGTTCCAACTCGCAGCTCATTCAATTGACCAAGGATAATTACTTAATTGGGTATGAAGCAGGAAAGTCAATTACTACTGGGACATACAATTCATTCCTTGGATATCAGTCGGGTATGAGCAATAACGTAGGGAGCTGGAATACATTTCTTGGCTACCAAGCCGGTTTGAATAATACAGGTAGCGATAATACCTTTATAGGCTACCAGGCAGGCTTCATGCACCAGGATAAGGGTGGAAACGTGTATATTGGGAGTAAAGCGGGCAAGGAAGCACCAAATGGTGAGCAAAACATCTTTATTGGCGAATCGGCAGGCTATAAAAATAATGGTTCAAAGAATATTGGATTGGGTTTTGAAGCTGGATATAACACCACAACAGGAAGCAGGAACATTTTTATTGGGGTTGAAGCCGGACGAAGCAATAACACCGGAAACAATAACATTGTATTAGGTGAGAAAGCCGGATATAGTTTAATTTCAGGTAGCGACAATACCCTCATAGGAACTTTAGCCGGATACAATCATACCAGTCAACAGTATAATGTAATGATTGGTACAGCTGCTGGGTATAATTTGAACTCAACAGGGTGGAATGGTTCATTTAACACCTTTGTGGGCATTAATGCTGGGTTTAAAATTCAATCCAGTAAGGAGAATGTTTTTCTGGGTACCAATGCCGGTTATATGCTCGAAAGCGGGAATGGTAATACTATTGTTGGAATTGATGCCGGGAGGGGTGGTAACGATGATCCAAATAACTACCATGGCTACTCTACCTTTAGGAACACATTCTTGGGTTGCCAGGCCGGACGAAACTTGCTGACCGGTAACGATAATGTATTTATTGGTTACCAGGCAGGGTATTCTGAGTCAAATACCTCTGGTAAGCTTTACATTGCAAACAACAGTAGCAATCCACCTTTAATTTATGGCGATTTTTCTGGCAAAAAGTTAGGGATTAATACTCAAACGCTTACCAGCACACTTAACGTGGGTGGCGACCTTACAGTTGCCGGTGGAATTACTGCATCAACCGTATCGGCAAATCTGAGTGGAAATGTTACAGGCGATGTTACCGGTAATGTTTCAGGAAGTGCAGGCAATATTGGAGGTGTTAAACTAGGAAAAATTTACCTTTCGGGTGATGGCACTGTCATTAGCACTGCAAATGGAAACATCATTCTTTCAAAATCAGGCACACAGTTGAGGCTAACCAATAATACCGGGGGGTATGTCCATTTGTGGTGGCAAGCTCAGCAAGGTTCAACCCAGGTTGGTTATTCCATTGTTGTAAATAACCCTGTTGGGAGTTACCAAGACCTAACAAATTTCACGGCAAATGGACAGGGAATGGAAATTCATTTTGGAAAGGAGGATGGAAGTACCTATTGCTCGGTTTGGTTACAGTACTCTAACTTGAAGGTTTTTGGGCATTACATGATGTATTAGCTATTTAGTTAGATAGATATTGCATATCCCACCCCAATATGGTCGGCTGTATTGAGGTGGGTTTTTAGTTCTATTTGGAGCAAGGTTTTATTGGTAATCATGTACCGAATACCGAGTTTCTGGTAAAATATTGGTAAACGCGGGTTCGGGTTGTAAAGGTATGCTCCCAGTTGCCCGTAAAACGATAACCGGTCGAAAGGTATGAGCAGGCCAGCTTTTAATCCTACCTGAAAATCATCGTTTATTGTGCTGTAATGCTTTCCCCTTAGCTCTACATGGTAACGCGACGATGGGTCGTACATGATATCGATCCCTGAAACCAAACTAAACAGTTCACTGTTGGGCATAAGGTATCCAACCGCTAGCGATATGGGATAGTACTTTGTCCCACCCGCAGGACCAGTTTCCTTGATACCTGTACCCATGTAGAGTTCAAGGTGGGGGTTCTGCTCAATCCTTGATGGCTGGGGTTTTTCATCACAAACTTCCTTACCACCAATTACATAGGTAAAGCCAAACGAAAAACCTATGATATTAAGACCATAGTTCGGTTTTTTAATGGCTCCGTTTGAGAAATGGTTGGTTTCAATCCCGGCAGTAATATTGAACCGATCCGAGGTTTTATATGTAGATATTAGATTGGCCGTTGCCCAGTAATTAATTGAGGTTGATATTGCCACATTGGTAGGGTTACGTGGAGAATATTTCTGGGTGATGTAGGCTAAACCTAAACCAAAATCGGCTTTAATGGCTAGGTTCTGGGATTTAACTATCTGGTAAGCAATAGAGGGCTGTATTCCCCAAGCGTTTCCCAAAACGTCATTATCGCCTAAATCGATGTAGATGAATGAAAAACCTATATCGGGCATGTTATGGAGGTGATGCCAAGCTTTACTGCCATCAACTTTTTGGAAAAGGTCAAATCGCAAACCATTTGCCCAGCCGTTAGTTAATGGTTTTAAAGTATCGCTATGCGGAACAATTTTGCCTGCAAAACTTGTAAGTGAAACTTGGATTTGGCTTTTAAGGTAATCGATTTTTTGTGCTTTTGCCTCCCATGCAAAGCAAATCATACACCAAAGGGTTATGTAAATTACTACAGGTTTTCGCATACCCAAAAATAAGTAACCTACCCGAAATATCGAGTAGGTTACGCCAAAATGTAAACCTAAAACCTAAACCAGCTAATGCTCAATGGCTATTTTTGATGAGTTTACATAGCCATTTACTGATAATCGCAGAATGTATAATCCTTTAGGTAAAGTGTTTGGAATATTAATGCTGATTGTATTTTCACCCGAAAAGCTATGCTTTGTTTGGCTGTAAACAAGCTGTCCGGTTAAACTGTAAATATCAACCTTAACCTTACCATTGCCGGGTTGGAAGTAAGATATGTAGATATTATCCGAGGCAGGATTAGGCCATACCTTCATTTTCTCTTGGGTGGGAGTAATCGGATTAACCCCAACATAGATATCGTTGCGTTTAATCCTTTTGGAGGTAAAAATCCGGTATTCGGCAGGGTTGAGGGTCAACTGGTAGCTGGTTGATGTTAGCTGAACGGAATCGCCACTAAAGTACTCGTACCACCATCCGGGATTATTAAAGGTTATTGTTGTGCTCTTTTGGGTTACGTCAAAATTACCCGCTACCACCACATCCATGCTTGCGCTGTTAAGTTTAAGCCATTTAATAGCACCCGAAAGGGAGTAGTCGTAATTATCGGTTTTAAATGCCTCATACTGCTGTTTAAGCCTATTCAGATGCGCATAGGTGTTGAAAATCTCCCTGCGGTTATCGTCCTGGTAATACTCCCAGTGAATAGGTTTTCGGCCTGTACGTCCGTTGTAATCGATACTTACGTCATAGCCGAGTTCCCCAAACTGCCAAATCATTTTAGGACCTGGAAAAGGAATAAATAGGTTTGCTGCTGTTTGCATTCGCATCAAGGCAATGGGTAAATTTTTTACGTTATGTTCAGTATTACTCGAGTTTCCGTATTGTAGGTTTTTATACATCAAGCGTTCCTCATCGTGGCTCTCCATGTATCCCACAACATGCGGTACGCTCCACCCTCGTTGCTTAGCAGCTATCCATGCAAGGTCGGAGTTTGGTAAAAATCCCATTGTGGATTCATTGTAGGCGTAATTCATGTTACCCCAAATTAGCATACCCTTCCCTTCACTGCTACGATACTCAGCAAGAACCTTTTCTTCGGTGTTATCACAGAAATGTTCAAGAATGATATAGGCGTTGGGGTTAACTGACCATATTTTGTCGGCAATGCGTTTAAGAATAGTAATACGCGCAGCATCGTATGCCGATCCGGCATTGGGGGTATTTGTGAATCCCTTGGTAAAGTCGAATCGGAAGCCATCCACCTTGTATTCGGTAAGCCAGTAGGTGAGCACAGAATCAACAAACTTTTTAGTTTCGGTACTTTCGTGATTAAAATCGTATCCCCAGCAGTAGGGTGGGTGGGGGCAGGATGTATTGTACCAGGGATTATCGGCAGTTGGAACACCAAGGGTTGATCCATCGGAAGTGGAGTACATCTGCACCAGTGGCGATTGGCCAAAGGAATGGTTAAGAACCATATCGATAATTACTGCCATGCCTAGACTATGAGCCTCGTCAATAAACTCCTTGTAGTCGTTAGGCTTGCCGTAAGCCTTATCGGGGGCAAAGTAGAACGATGGATTATAGCCCCAGCTATCGTTACCCTCAAACTCGTTGATGGGCATAAGCTCAACGGCGTTCACTCCAAGTTTTTTCAGGTAGCTGAGCGAATCGCGAACGGTTTGGATGTACGAATCGCCCACAAAATCGCGAATGTGCAATTCGTAAATTACAAGATTCTCCTTGGTAGGTGGCGTGAAATTAGCTGTTTGCCAGCTATAAGAGGCAGGATTAGTTGAAAAAACCGATGCAATTCCATTTGTTTTTCCGGTAGGATACTGCATCAGGTTAGGGTAAACCGATGATGGAATGTACTGGTCGTTGGGATCAAGGGTTTTATTAGTGAAGGGGTCAGCAATACGGAGGTAGCCATCGATAAGGAACTGGAAGGCATACTCCTTGTTGGGTTCAAGCCCAGTAAGCGTTAACCAGTAGTACTTGCCATCGGGCGTGCGGTTCATGTAGTACTGCACGTCGGGCAACCAATCGGAAAAACTACCAACAAGGTAAACGTATTGCTTTTTTGCTGGAGGATCATAAAGAACAATGGTTGCAGAGTTATCGCTAATAATATTTACACCCGGTTTGGCACTTACCGGAAGCGTGGCCACATTTACCGGGGTGCGAACTAGTATGTAAACCGAATCGTATTTGGTTGTTGTACCATTCGATGCCTCGGCTTTTATCCAGTGCTTCCCGTAGCTATCGGCAGTAAATGCGTATGAAAGGGACGACTGATTTGTATTTGCAACCTCAGCATTATCAATATAGAGCTTAAGGGAGGTTGAACTATTTGCCGATACCTGTATGTTGATATTAGCATTTAACTCATAAATAGGCTTTACCTGCGAGGGGTTGGTTATGCTAACCGATAACCCTTGCTCGTAAACGTTGTAAAAGATATCCTCGGTCTGCTTTGTACCATCAGCGCTGCGGAACACAAAGCACATCTGGGTTATCTTTTTATCGGCAGGTACATTGTAGAACTGCCTAATACTCGGCGTTATGGTTAACTGGTAGGTATTAGTACCAGTACGGGTGAGTTTAGGCTGGGTAGTGTTATTACCCCACGATCCAATAACGTATTGCCAGCTTGAATTGCCTTCAACCTTAACGCCTGTATGGACGTATACTTCGCCCGTATAGCCCACCAGGTCGGTGCGCGATGCCTTGGTGGCATCAAAAATTACGGTTACCGCATCGGCATCGGTAGGGAGCGCCGGGGTAACGGTAATGGGCTGTGCCTTGAGGGCAAATGCAATAAAACCAATAAAAATGGATGTTAAAAACCTTTTCATAGCTTGATTATAATTAAGGCTGCCCCTTATTATGAGGCAGCCTTAAAGTTATAGTAATAATTAGTTCTTAGTTATTGTTGCAACCTTAGTCCAAGGATTCAGGGTAATGGTGTAGTTCCCATCAGTGGAAATTGGAATATTAGCACCACCAGGTTCAAGGGCATTGAGTGGGCCTCCAAAGTTAAAGTCCCAGCTGTCGTTAGCTCTGAACTTAATATCACCAACAACTAAATCTAAAGTTGCGGTAAATACACCATTAACAGCATCCCATGACATATTTTGGTCAGAACCCCAACCTCCGGCTGTTGCACTACCAATAATGCCCCAACGGTTAATGCTGCACTTATACTCGTTTGGTGTGCTCAAATCAAGCGTGATAGCATAATCATCTTCAAGGTCAACTGCTATATTGTCGCCACCGTAAGATAATGCATTTTTGTCACCGCCAAGGTTGTAGTCCCAACTGTGGTTTGCTCTGAATTTCAATTCAGCGTTGGTTAGGTGTACTGCACCAATCCACTGGCTTAAGGTTTGGTTATACTGGAGAGGAGTTTCGTCGCCCCAACCAAGTGGTGTTGCGCTACCAATTACACCCCAGTCAGTTTTTAGCAATTCGTAGGTCATATCAACCCTATTACCGCGGATACGGTAATAGCCATCCGATGCTACAGTAATGTTATTACCCGGATTTGCTAGTTTTCCGGTATTTGTACCATCATCGCCAAAAGTAGCAGGATCGCTCCAGCTGTGATCGGTAGTCAGTTTGATACCGCCAGTTGTTAGGTATATATAACCTTCAGCTTGGTTCCCACTGGTTAGTGAAGAGATAATATACTTGGCTGTTGGAGAGTTGTTCCAACCGTTGTAATCGCCTACTACCCAGAATTTGGTAATGTTGAGTGTGGTAAATTCTTTTTGTTCACCATAAGAGGTACCGGCGCTATTTGTAGCATAGGCCCTTACAAAGTAAGTGGTATTGGGCATTAAACCGGTAATACTACTAGTGAATTCTCCATTGCCATTACCATCGGTAGTTTTTGCATTAGCAGTGGTAGGATTGGGTGAGGTTGACCAGCAAACGCCTCTAGCAGTTACAGCGGCACCACCATTATCGGTAACATTACCACCACTTTTTGCTGATGAACTGGTTATGTCAGTTATATCAGCAGTAGTTACTGTTGGAGGAATAGGTAAGGTTGTAAACGAAAGCTCTTCACCGTACTTTACCTCATTGCCTAATTTGGCATATGCCTTTGCGTAGTATGTAGTTACATGGGTTAAACCGCTTATTGTAACCTGGAAGGTAGCTTTTTTATCACCATTGTCAACCCAACGAATAGTATCGTTGTCAATGGTTGGGTCAGGGGTAGTGCTATAGCATACACCCCTTTCGGTGAACTTTTCTGTTCCTGCAATTATATAGCCCACAACAGTTGCTGAGTTACTGGTAACATTTATTACCTGAGTAGTGGCAAGATTTGGGGCTAACCTATTATCTGAAGTTTCCTCGGTACAAGCCACAAAACCAATCGTAGCAAATACTATTGCGAGGGCAGATAATCTTGAAATTATATTTCGTTTCATTGTTACCAATTTAGATTAGTTAAGTTTAGTCATTGTATAAATACCAGCTTCGTTTGGTCCTTCGTATTTGGTTATAGTAAGTGTAATGTAATAATTGCCAGCACTAGGAACAGGGATGTTAGGACCATCATGCTTCAACTTACCATCGGTTCCGTCAAGGCCAAGGTTCCAAGCCCAACCGTCGTTTTTGCGGAACTTAATTTCTCCAGCTCCAAGGTCAGTGGTAACTTCCCAGAAACCTTTTTTGCGGTTGTAATCCATCTTGATATCGGGCGAACCCCAACCGTTTGGAGTTGCAGAACCTACAACACCATACATGTGAGCATCAAGTGAGAATGATCCGTTGTTAAGGTTAACTGTCAACATATACCAGCCATTGTCAGGTGAAGCAAGACTATTGCTACCATTTTCTTCGAAAGCGGTACCACCTGCATTTAAACCGTAAACCTTATTGTCGTCGGGATTTTTGAGGGTAAAGGGTTCCGTTGAGCTTAACTTTACAAATCCACTGTATACTCCGTCAGCATTTGGTGATTCTATCCAGTTTGCATAGCTTGTACCAATAAGATCAAGACGAGGTAATCCATAAGGTCTAACAGCTGTTGCCTGTGAGGCAGAGGTGTAGGCAAAGGCATTGGCACCTGTTCCAGGAGCACCTGTACCTGCGTCAACGGTTAGAATGGCTCTTACTCTAATCTCGGCATTTGTTTCCACATCGCCATCAAAAACGCTTAAAAGTTTAGCGTTAAGTTCACTAACCTTAAAGGAGATAAGTGTATCCTGGGGTCCAGAATAGAGTTGAATTGGGTTGGCAAATGCACTACCAGCAGGGGCTATTTCCAGGAAATAGGTAGCTGATGCTTTAAACCCGGGATCAACAGGAGTACACTTAAATTCAACAATCTGGTTAGGATCGCCGGTTCGGTAGAATTTCATTTCAGGCATTGAAACGATAGTTGGAGGAATTGGTTCCGAAAGCATGGTAACCTTTTCGCCATCCTTCTCACAGCTGGCTAATATGCCTAGCAATCCAACTATCCCAAAATATTTTATTAGTTTATTTCTCATAGCATTCACTTTTTGTAAATATTAGTAATTGGGGTTTTGCTTAATGTATGGGTTTGCAGAAACTTCAGCAGCTGGAATTGGGAAAAGGTTTAAGTGTTCGGGAGTAGCAGTACCATCCTTAACACCGCCCTTCCATTGCCATACATAAGATCCACCTGTAAACTTACCGAAACGGATCAAGTCCGTACGACGTTGTGCTTCGTAGTAAAACTCACGACCTCTTTCTTTTAAAATATCATCAAGAGTAATTGTAGTTAAGCGGTATGTATTTGTTGGGGTAGCGCCAAAATCACCACCTTGATAAGCCCTGTCGCGAATGTAGTTAATATCAGCTAAAGCAGCAGCTGTACTACCTAAGTGGAAATTGGCTTCAGCTCTCATCATGTAGGCATCAGCCAAACGGAAAACTGGAAAATCGGTGCAGGCAAAAGCAGGGTTGTAGTTGGCAGGAAGTGTACCATCTACATTGCGGGCTGTAAACTTGTAAACGCCAATACCATAATCGCCACTTGATGAAGCTGCAGGTATATCAGTTTGTTTTTTTACCTTTAGGAAAACACGTGTATCAGCAGGGTAGAGAGTACGAAGGTCTTGACCTTCAGTCCAACCCGGATTAGTAATTCCCAACATGTTTTCAACAAACTGTAAACGGGCACGGTTACCGTTCCAGTTAGTGTTTGATGTTAATCCGTGATAATCTTCGGCTCTAATGTAGGTAGCATCGCTGCTCGATTCAATGATGAAAGTAGTGCCCACATAACCCTGAGTGTGAATTCCATCTTGCTCCCAAGCAAGTATCATTTCAGGGTTTGCAGGGTAGTTGTTGTCGGCGCTAAAGTTCTGGCGGTAATTGGTTGCCAGAGAGTATGCACCTGAATTGATAACGCTGTCGCAATAAATCTTACAGCTATCCCATTTTGCGGTTCCGGTGTACACTTCCGAATTCAGATAAGTACGTGCGAGCAACATCCAAGCTGCGGCACGGTTTGCCTGTGTAGAAACACCGCCGGGGGCTGCTAATTTTGGAGAGATTGCTTTAAGTTCCGACACAATGTAGTTAAAGAGTTTTTTGCGTGCCTCAACTACATTCTCATCAAGCTGTTTGGGGTAATACTTACCAACACCATCCTTGTCGGTGGTGAAAGGAGGGTTACCAAAAAGATCCATGTGGTAATAGTATGCAAGTGCCCTTAGGAAACGCGCTTCGGCGTTGTAGCGTTGAACATCAGGATCAGAACTGCCATTGGTTAGCTTGATAAAGTCGTTAGCATAGGTAATGGTTAGGCTTAAACGCTGATAAAGAGCAGTAAGGAATGGGTTTTGAGCACTCCAGGTTTGAGTATTCAGATCGGCAATACCCACATCGCCCCAAGCACAAATTGCTTCGTCGGTAGTAATTTCTTGAAGGTTCCAAAGAGCACGGCAGGTAGTAAAGAAGTTTTCATCAGGTGCACTGATATCAGCACCACCATTTGCTCCTTGACCGGCAATTATGTAGCTAGCGTAAATTTTACCTAGTACCTGTTTCATGTAGGCAGGATCGTCGCCAAGGTTTCCCGAAAGAATTGAATTGGGATCCTTGGGCTTCACATCAAGATCTTTCACACATGCGGTAATTGCTAACGATGCTAGAAAGATTCCGAACAATATTTTAACTCTCTTCATATTTATAATGTTTTTGATTTTTTAGAATGTGAAACCAAGTCCTAACATGAAAGTGCGAGGTCTTGGATAGAAACTATAGTCAACGCCACCGTTTACTTCAGGATCAATTCCTTTGTACTTGGTGAAAGTCAAAGCGTTTTGAACGGTAAAGCTTACGCGGAGGTTAACCTTGTTAAGGATATTATTGAAGTTGTATCCTGCGGTGATGTGGTCAACTTTGAGGAACGAACCATTTTCAACGAAGTAATCGCTGGTAAACTGGCGTTTTACAAAGCGGGTATCGCTTAGCTGTGTGGTGAAGTTCTTCCAGTATCCAATTTGATACATTTGGTCGTACGATGCACCGGCAGCTATACCATTGTAAACATAGTTACCTATGCTTGCACGGCTCGAGGTTGAAATGTCGAAGTTTTTATAGCTGAAACGGATGTTGAATCCCATTAGGTAATCGGGGTTAGGATTATGGTAGATGTACTTATCGGCATTATCGCCATTTACCACACCGCCTTCACCCGATAGGTCAACATATAGCCCCTCAATTGGATTGCCATTAGCGTCGTAAACCTGTTTGTTAACAAAGAATGAGTATGCTGGTTCACCTACACGGGTAACCTGCTTTTGACCGGTAAAGGCATCACCGTAAAGAATACCGATGAAGTTAGGATCGTCGGACATCAATAGCTTGGTAATCTTATTCCTGTTGTAGGTTAGGTTGAATCCCAGGGTTAAATTCATATCCTTGGTTGATACCGGGACAACGTTCAACGCTACTTCAAAACCTTTGTTTTCGAGGCTACCTACGTTGGTTAAAAGTACGTTTGAGAAGTTGCTTCCGCTTGGGATGTTAACAACGTTCAGAAGGTCTTTGGTTTCGCGTTTATACAAATCGAATGAACCATTGATTCTGTTGTTTAAGACACCAAAGTCGATACCAACATTTTGGGTTGTTGTTTCTTCCCATTTGATGTCGGGGTCGTAGGCGTTTGGTCTCAAAGTAGGACGGAATTCGCCATCGATTGGATAGTACGAACCTTCAGATGAAGCAATATATCTTGCTTGTGCTGGATAATCGTTGAAAATATCCTGCTGACCGGTAACACCCCAGCTTAAACGGAATTTAAGGTCAGAGATCAGATCAACATTTTTCAGGAATGATTCTTCCTTGATTTTCCAAGCAAAAGCTGCCGATGGGAATAAACCCCAGCGATTGCCTTCGGCAAAACGCGATGAACCGTCATAACGAACGGTTGCGGTGAGTAAGTACCTATCTAGAATTGAGTAGTTAACACGGCCAAAGAATGAAACAAGATAATTCTCAGTTATGTATGAACTCTTTTCTTCCCTATAGGGCCATGAAGGAGTAACAAGCTGACTGCGGGTAAATGATTCGCCCTCTCTTTCAAAGTGCTGCCATGAATAACCAGCAGTAGCGTCAAGTCTGCTGCTTAGGAATCCTAATTCAGTATTATAGTTTAGGTAGAAGTCCAACAGATTATTCTTGTTGGTGCTGTTGTAGTCGTTCAATCTTCCGAGGTACTGACCACGAAGTGTATTGGGCGAATAGAAAGGTCTGTTGTTGTGTCCTTCGCCTTTATTATAATCAGTAGCCATATTTAAATTGGCCTGCAATCCCTCAATAAAAGGAAGTTTGTAGTTAACCTGGAAGTTACCCATGAAACGAACAACATCCGATTTGTTATCAACATCCATTAGCTGCTGAACAGGGTTTGGAGTACCAAGGTTAGCGCCATAGTTTTCCCACTGATAGTAACCCTTTGAAAGTTCATTTCCGTCGTAAATGGGTTGAGTTGGGTCCATGTTCAATGCTGAACCAAGAGCACCTTCGTCGCCAAAATTATGCTTGGTCGACATACCCTTTGCATTAACCGTGATGTTGAGGGTATTGTTAAGGAACGATGGATTCAAGGTTATCGAACCGGTTGCACGCTGCATATCGGTATTCTTCATAATACCACTCTGGTTGGTGTAACCGATAGTTGCCTGATAGGGTAAATACTTTGTTGAACCGCTAACTGCAATGCTGTGATCCTGTGAAAAAGCAGTTCTGAAAAGCTCTTTCTGCCAATTAGTGTTTTCAGAACCTAAAAGCAAAAGCTTGTCGGCACCGTAAAGATCACGTTTATCGTAAGCAATTTGTCTCAGCTCATCGCCCGAGTAGACATCGATGAATTTAATGGCACTCGAAAGAGATGTGTTAACGTTGTACGAAACCCTGAAAGGTGAACCTTCCTTGGCTTTTTTAGTTGTAATGAGAATTACACCGTTTGAAGCCCTCGAACCATATATAGATGCCGAAGCAGCATCTTTCAGAATGGTTACCGTCTCGATATCGTTAGGGTTCAAGAACGAAAGCAGGTTGCTGCTTCCCGATACATTATTATTATCAATGGGAACACCATCAATAATAAGCAAAGGATCGTTTGATGCATTTAGCGATGATCCACCACGGATCCTGATGGTAGCGCCGCTACCTGGTGCACCACTGCTAGTAGTGATAACAACGCCAGCGGCCTTACCAACAAGCAATTCTTGTGGTGAGGTTATGGCACCCTTGTTAAAATCCTTAGAGCTAACCGATGCCACCGAAGCGGTCAAATCGGTTTTTTTAACTGTACCATAGCCTATAACCACAACTTCGTCAATTACCTTTGTGGATACTGCTAGTTCAACATCAATGATTGAACGTCCATTAATGGGTGTTTCAACTGTTTCGTACCCAACGAAACTGAAAACCAACACATCGTTACTCGATTGTGGTTTAATCGAATATTTACCAGAAAGATCGGTAGTTGTTCCTATTGTGGTACCCTTAACAAATACCGATACCCCTGGTAAGGGTTCTTTTGTTGCCGCGTCGGTAACGGTTCCGGTTACCGTTAGGCCTTGTCCAAATGCCAACCCTTGATGGATTAAAAGGGTCAACATGACAACCATAGATCTCAAAAAACTTTTGTTTTTCATATAAATTATGTTTATGGTTAGGTTAAAATTTACCACCTGAAAGTTATTAAATGTTAACTCTACCTTATGTGAATATTAGCGATTTTGGACTAAAAAAACACGCAAACGATACCGCAAACGTTTGTATTTTGATAAAAAAATATTACCTTGGGCGAGTAGCTTTTATAGCTCGTTTTTAGTAGTATATTTGTTAGGAATGTAACAAACAGCAGTAAATAAGTAACAGTTTATTTATCAATTAGTTCAAATGCTTTGAAAATGAAATCGAGCCAGGTTACCATCAAGGACATTGCCCGCGAGCTGGGAATTAGCCCATCAACCGTTTCGCGTGCCCTAAAGGACCACCCCGATATCAGCCAGGAAACCAAGCGGTTGGTTAACGAGCTGGCAGCAAAGTACAATTACAAACCCAATATTATTGCCCTCAGCCTTCGCAATCAGCGAAGCAACGTAATTGGGGTTATTATCCCTGAAATTGTGCACTATTTTTTCTCATCGGTTATCAGCGGGATTGAAGAGGTGGCCAATGAGCATGGTTACAGCGTGATGATTAGCCAATCAGTTGAGGATTATAACCGCGAAGTGGCTGCCTGCGATACTTTTCTAAACGGCATTATTGATGGTATCTTAGTTTCGGTATCAAAGGAAACGGCAAGCTACGAACACTTCCATAGGTTTGAGGAGGAGGGTATCCCTATTGTTTTTTTCGACAGGGCTGTTGATGAAATTCAGGCCGACAAGGTTATTATTGACGATTTTGATGGCGCCTACCAAGCCACTGAACACCTTATTGTTCAGGGCCGCCGTAAGATTGTTCATTTTGCTGGGCCGCAAAACCGATTAATCGGTCAAAATCGCCTTAACGGCTATTTGAAAGCCATGCGCGATAATGGGGTAGTAATTGACGAGCGTCTCATTATCCCATGCGATACTTTCCAATCGGCTTTGGTTGAGACCCAAAAGTTAATTGATAGTGGGTTAAAGTTCGATTCAATTTTTACCGTTAACGATTTCACCGCAGCAGGAGCCATGAAGGTACTATTGCGTAATGGATATAAAATTCCAACAGATATAGCTGTTGTTGGCTTTGGCGACGACCAAACATCGCTAATGGTTGAGCCCACGCTTACCACCGTTAACCAACCCGGATTTGAGATGGGTAAAAAAGCCATGGAGCAGCTTATCCGTAGAATTACCCAGTCAAAACCTGAACCTCCCGTTACTGAAATACTTAAAACTCAACTTATAGTAAGGGAATCATCCCGGGTCAAGTAAGCTGTTTTATAAAATACTTCGTAAAAAATACCCCGCTTTGGGGTATTTTTTTGCAACGGATTAAACCATTTTTCCCTTTAAAACTCTTACATATGAAATAAACTGAGATTTTTTACAAATGAAAAGGTGGTTTTTGTTTTTTTTCCTTTCCATTTTACTGGGAAACATTGCTTTAGGAGGTCGTAACAAGGACTCATTAAGGATTACACGTGAAATTTACGCAATTAGAGTTACTGAAAACATTTATATAAATGGGAGGTTAGACGAAAATGCATGGAGTAAATCCGATGTTGCCAATAATTTTACCATTTATGAGCCATACAACGGACTAAAGGCATCGCACCAAACAGAAGTTAGTGTACTTTATGACGATGTTGCCATTTACATTGGTGCGCGACTTTACGACACCTCGCCCGATAGCATTTTCCGGGAACTAGGTCAGCGCGATAATAGCGATAGGTTACGTTCCGATGCCTTCACTGTTTACCTGAGCACATATAACGATGGCGTAAACTACTTACAGTTCACTGTTTCGGCTTCGGGCGTTCAAACCGATATTAAGCTTACCTCAAACAAAAGCGATAGAAACTGGAATGCTGTTTGGGAAAGTGCCGTGGGTATCGACAGTTTGGGCTGGATTGTGGAGATGAAGATACCTTACAGCGCTCTTCGGTTCACTATGAGCAATAACCAGATTTGGGGAATCAACTTTTCAAGGTTAGTCAAGCGTAAAAATGAGGTTAGCACGTGGAATTTTGTTGATATTGCTCAAGCGGGTTTTATTACCCAGTCTGGCATTCTTAAAGGGATTTCAGGAGTTAAGCCTCCGCTCAGGCTTTCATTTCTTCCCTACATCTCAGGCTATGTTGATCAGTATGCAGGCACTAAGGGTTTGGACTCAAGGGTTTCCGGTGGTATGGACTTAAAACTGGGCTTAGCCCAGAGTTTTACCCTTGATGTAACCCTTATTCCGGATTTTGGTCAGGTCAGGTCCGACGACAAGGTGCTAAACCTTACCCCTTTTGAGGTAAAGTACGACGAAGCCCGACAATTCTTCACTGAGGGAACGGAACTATTTGGTAAGGCGGGTTTATTTTATTCCAGACGAATAGGAGGGATGCCTACTAATTACTACTCGGTTTACGATTCACTCAAAGCCAATGAGATTATCGAAAAAAATCCTCAGGAAACCAAATTGATTAATGCCAGTAAACTATCCGGTCGGTTTGCCAATGGCTTAGGTGTTGGGCTTTTCAATGCAATGACCCAAAACACCTATGCCGAAGTGGTTGATACAATAACAGGGCAACGCCATAAACTCCTTACCCAGGGCTTTACCAATTATAATATTACGGTACTCGACCAAAATTTACCCAATAATTCGTACATAAGTTTAATAAATACAAATGTATATAGGCCCACCAATAAATTTATAGGAAATGTAACGGCAACGGAGTTTAACCTTAAAAATAAGAAGCAGACCTTTGGTATTAGCGGAGTGGGTGCCTTGAGTCAACGTGTTTTAGATTCTGTTCAGCGAGGGTTTAAGTCGAGTGTAACAGTCTCAAAAATAAGCGGGAACATACAGGGTTACCTTTGGACTAATATTGAGAGTGAGCATTACAATCCAAACGATATGGGTTATTTACGAAGTCCCAATGAATTTTCATATGGCGGTGTTCTAGCCTATAAGGTTTTTGAGCCATTTTGGAAGTTACTAAATTTTGAGGCAAACATAGGTTTCTCTAATAGTGAGTTGTATTCACCCCGAAGTTTCCAAAACCAAGACATTTCGCTAAACATTAGGTTCACCAATATAAATAACTTTTCAGGTGGATTTAGCGCCTCGTATAACCCTCGGTATGGCTATGACTATTACGAGCCGCGAGTAGAGGGACGTAAATTACTGACTCCCCATGTTTTATGGTTACAGTGGTGGGGTTCGCCAGACTATCGGAAAACTGTTGCACTGGATCATAGGCTCTCGGTATGGTACGCCGATATGTACAATCAAAAGGGTTATATGTACAGCATTAGTCCCCGAATCAGGTTTTCCGATAGGCTAATAACCATTTACAGCTGGGCATACCAGTCGGAACAGAACAATATTGGATATTACGCTTACGACGGTTCAAACATTTTTTTTGGAAGCAGAAAACTGGTTACCATAACAAACACCCTAAATATTCAACTCGCATTTACAGCTAAATCGTTCCTAAATATTAGGGCGCGCCACTACATAAGGCATTTCAAGTACAACGAGTTTTTTACCCTAAAAAATGATGGCTCGCTAGAGCAAACCAATTTAATAACCAATCCGGCAAACCGTAACTATAACCTTTTCAACATTGATATGTTTTACCAGTGGCACTTTGCACCTGGTAGCGAACTGGTTTTTGCATGGAAAAATCAGGCCGAAGAACTATTAGATAATCCCCAGTACCGCTACTTTAATAACATTGAGGGGATTTGGAATAGCCCACAGAATAACAGTTTTTCCATTAAAATTCTATACTACATTGATTACCAAACGTTCCGAAAGTTGAAATCGTGATGGCTGCTTAACCATAAAAAAGCTAACTTTACCAAAAAGTCTACATTATGTTTTCACGAGGATTTGCTAGCGATAATAATTCGGGAGTTCATCCCAATATTCTCCAGGCTATCAATAGCGTTAATCAAGGTCACACCATTGCCTACGGTGACGATTCAATTACCCAGAAAGCAATTCATAGGTTTAAGCAGATTTTTGGCAGCGATATTGAGGTTTTCTTTGTATTCATTGGTTCTGCGGCCAATGTATTAGGTCTTAAGGCAATTACACAACCACACAATGCAATAATTTGTGCCGAAACGGCTCACATCAATGTTGATGAATGCGGCGCACCTGAAAGGTTTACTGGTTGCAAGCTGTTAACAGTTCCTACCGTAAACGGTAAGCTAACCATTGATGGTATTAAAAAGCATATGCATGGTTTTGGCTTTCAGCATCACTCTCAGCCTAAGGTTATTTCTATATCGCAGGTTAGTGAGCTTGGAACTGTTTATACCGTTGATGAGATACAGGCACTTGCCAGTTTTGCTCACTCCCACAACATGCTTTTGCATATGGATGGCGCTCGTTTGGCAAATGCTGCCGTTTCACTCGGAAAGGGTTTTAGGGAATTTACCCGCGATGCAGGCGTTGACGTTCTCTCCTTTGGTGGAACCAAGAATGGTATGATGTATGGTGAGGCCATTGTCTTTTTCAGTCCCCAGTTAGCTCACGATTTCATGTACACCCGTAAACAGGGCTTACAGTTAGCCTCTAAAATGAGGTATATTTCTGCCCAGTTCCTTGCCTACCTTGAGGATGGCCAGTGGAACTCAACCGCGCGTCATGCTAACGCCATGGCTCAGCTGCTTGCCAAAAAGGTTTCGGTTATTCAGGGAGTAACAATTACACAGCCTGTTGAGGCTAATGCTGTATTTGCCATAATTCCTAAAGAACTGATTCAACCCCTTCAGAATGAGTATTTCTTCTATGTTTGGGATGAGGATCGTTCCGAGGTGCGCTGGATGACCTCGTGGGATACTACCGAAGAGGATATTGACCGGTTTTGCGAGCTACTTGAAGAGCTTATGCGAACTGTAAAGCGATAGTAAAGCATTTAGTATTCTGTGATCAGGGGAAATGGTGTTTCGTGTTTAGTGTTTCGTGTTTAGTGTTTCGTGTTTAGTGTTTGGTGTTTTGTGTTTGGTGTTATGCAAACTCCAAACATGTGGTAATCATTTATATATGAGTAATGTGAATTGATTTTTATCAATTTCAACCTTTAACTATCAACTTGACCCGTCCTGAAAAATGTCTACACAAAACAATGTGTATGAACAAAAATAATTACGTTACAAAACGCTACAGCGAGGGCTTCAAACTAAAAATTTTATCCGAACTTAGCAGCGGGAAGTATTCCAAGAACGAGCTGGCCAAGCGGTACGGGTTGAACATCACCACGATAAACCGCTGGGTGGTTGGCTACAAAAGGTTTGATCTCATGAACAAGCGTGTTGTAATTCAGAACCCCGGGGAGGCGAGCCAGCTGCAGGCCCTGCGGAAGGAGCTGGAGCAGCTGCGAAAGCTACTGGTCCGCAAGGACCTGGAGTTGCTGGCCAGCGAGTCGTACCTGGAGGTGGTGGCCCGGCAGCACGGGTACAAGGACGTGGAGGAGCTAAAAAAAAACTTAAGCGCCAAGCGCTGATGGTGGCGGTTCGGGCTGGGAGCGGGTTACGGACATCCGTAGGCCGGGTGTGCGCCTGCTTCGGGGTCACCCGGGATGCCTACTACAAGCTGTGCCGGCGGGTAAGCCGTCGCGCGGCCGGGGTAGAACGGGTGGTGGAGCTGGTGCGGGAGGAACGTGCGCTGCAGCCCCGGGTGGGGACGCGGAAGTTACACGTGGCCCTGCGGGTGCAGCTGGACGCGGAGGGGATCCGGATGGGCCGGGACCGGCTGTTCGCGCTGCTGCGGGAGCGGGGCCTGCTGGTTGCCCCCAGGCGGGCCACGTGCAGGACCACCAACTCCCGCCACCGGTTCCACCGCTACGGCAACCTCATCCGCGGCCTGGAGGTCACCCGCCCCAACCAGGTATGGGTCTCGGACATCA
>Ga0209381_1002733_pt1 | contig 20754 bp, 18 predicted proteins | sample DewCreD2012metaG_FD_184111 | JGI IMG/M metagenome (GOLD analysis project Ga0209381, IMG submission 184111) | Hot spring sediment bacterial and archeal communities from British Columbia, Canada, to study Microbial Dark Matter (Phase II) - Dewar... ...
AAGCATCTGCTTTAAAAGTGACATGCCTCCCCATGGGGTAATCTCTTTGTCGGTAAACTCGATTTGTATTGCCTTCATACGTTGTAAGAAATGCTTACACAAAAAAAGTAATTTTTTTAATTCCTTCAGCAAATTTAATGAGTTAATAATCTAATAGTTATAGAATAAAATCTCTAATGACGGTCATTAGAGATTTTATTCCTATTGACAGATTTGGGTTTATTCTTCTGTTTTTTAAAAAACCGGCAATTCTGTATTAAAAAACACCTTAATTTAATAAAATTATACTAAAAACATACTCCAAAATTAAAAATCTGGCATAATAATTGTAGCTTTAGCCCGTTAAAAAACCATTATTTTATACTTTATGGATATTGTAATTGAAAATCTGACAAAAAAGTACGGGGTGCAAAAGGCCGTTGATAATGTTTCATTTTCTGTAAAAAACGGTGAAGTTTTAGGACTGTTAGGTCCTAACGGAGCCGGTAAAACCACGATTATGAAAGCCATTACCAATTATTTTGCTCCAACATCAGGAACAATCCGCATCGGCAATTTCGATGTTGTGGAACATCCCGAAGAAGTTAAAAAACACATCGGCTACCTTCCCGAAACCAATCCCCTATACGAAGATATGCCTGTTGTAGATTATCTGCATTTTGTGGCCGAATTGCATAATATCCCTAATGATAAAATTAAAGAACGTATTTATGATATAATCCTGACCTGCGGTTTGCAACGTGAAAAATACAAAAAAATAAATGAACTATCTAAGGGTTACAGACAACGCGTAGGTCTTGCCCAGGCATTAATTCATAACCCCGAAGTTCTTATTCTCGATGAGCCAACCGAAGGACTTGACCCCAATCAGATTGTTGAAATTCGTGAATTAATTAAAAAAATCGGTCGCGAAAAAACTGTTATTCTTAGTTCTCATATTCTGGCTGAAGTAGAGGCCACTTGCGACAGAATTATGATTATCAATAACGGAAAAATAGTTGCTGACAATACTGCCGACGGATTACGTAAAGCCAGCAGAGGAAATGAAATTCTGATTGTAGGTATTGAAGATGGTGAACGCAATGATATATACGAAGCATTGAAACAACTCGAAACCGTTGAAATGGTTGATTTCTCATCCAAAGATGGAAATAATTGTTTCGAAGTTCAAAGCAAAACAGGCAATTCATCGGCTAAAGCCATTTTCCAGCTTTGCGTAAATCGGGGATGGTATATATCCCGCCTCAATGTTATTGAAACCAAACTTGAAGATATCTTCAGACAACTCACTAAAAACTGATCTTTAAATAATAATTAAAATAATTTATTTTATGAAAGGTATATGGGTAATTGCCAGACGTGAACTTAATTCTTTTTTTGATTCACTGATGGCATATATTATTATTATTATTTTTCTGGGGTTTACAGGTTTTTTTACCTGGATTTATGGCCAGGATATCTTCTTTACTGGCCAGGCTAGTTTAACTGGTTTCTTTAATATATCCTACTGGACGCTGTTCTTTTTTATTCCTGCCTTATCTATGCGTCTGATTGCCGAAGAGCGCCAATCAGGAACCCTTGAGCTTTTACTTACTAAACCTGTTTCAGATTGGCAAATTATTACCGGTAAATTTTTGGCTGCTTTTCTGCTCATTTCTATTGCTATCGGCCTTAGTATTATTTATTATTTCTCAGTATGGCGTCTCGGCAATATTGACCACGGCGCAACAATCACCGGATATCTTGGGCTTCTGCTCATGAGCGCCGCATATATCAGTATTGGTATTTTTGCCAGCAGCATCACCAGCAACCAAATTGTGGCATTTCTGCTTTCTTTGTTTATTGGTATCTTCTTTCATATCCTCTTTGGTATTATCAGCAGTAACTTTACAGGATTAATTGGACGTATTTTAGATTTCTTAAGCATGCAAACTCATTTCGAATCAATTTCGCGCGGAGTTATTGCTCTTAACGATTTGCTTTATTTCGGTTCACTTATTCTGCTAGGACTTATTGGCAGTGAATTATCTCTGGCCAAACGTAATTTATCCGAATAATTATTAGCCATTATACAATTATGAGAACAAAAAAATCATTATATGGATATCTGTTCATGATCATTGGTGTGATTGTGGCCATAAACATCCTTAGCGATATGTTCATGCTGCGTCTTGACTTAACGCAAGAAAGAAAATACACGCTGAGTCGTGCAACTAAAAAAATTCTGAAAAATCTGCCAGAGCCGGTTACTGTTACGGCTTATTTCTCCAAAGATCTACCACCTGACGTAGCTATGGTGCGTCGCGAATTTAAAGAATTACTAATCGAATATGGCAAAGTATCAGGAGGTAAAATCCTTTACGAATTTCAAAATCCTAATGAAAATGAAGAAATAGAAATGGCCGCCCAGCAGCAAGGAATAGGTCCCGTACTAATTAATCTCAGAGATAAAGACCAAATGAAACAACAAAAAGCATACCTTGGTGCTGTAATACAACTCGGCGAACGAAAAGAAATTATTCCCTTTATGAAACCGGGTATGCCCTTTGAATATGAACTGTCAACCGCCATTAAAAAACTGGCTGTAGAAAATAAACCACTTATCGGCATTCTTCAGGGACATGGTGAATGCCCCTTGGGCCGATTGGCACAAGTACAAAACGCACTAGCAGTTCTTTATAATACCGAACCGGTTACAATTAATGATACAATAGATAATCTATCTCGGTTCAATACGCTGGCAATCATTGCTCCAACCGATTCCTTTTCTCCTGTCCATCTGGCCCAACTCGATAATTTTCTTAATCAGGGTAAAAAAATATTTATCGCTTTGAATAGGGTCAGAGTAGATTTACAAAATGGTTATACTAATTTACAAAACACGGGCCTTGAACAATGGCTTGCTCAAAAAGGACTAATTGTAGAAGATAACCTGTTATTTGATAAAAACTGCGGAAGTGTAAATATCCAACAAAAATATGGAAATATGACCTTTACTACTCCAGTTGCATTCCCTCATCTGCCAATTATCAGCAATTTTGCCAATCATCCGGTAACAAAGGGCTTGGAGGCCGTAATTCTTCAATTTGCCAGTTCTATACGGTTTTCTGGCGATTCAGCGCTAAAATTTACTCCAATCGTTAAATCATCCGATGCCTCCGGAACTGAACCTATGCCCGTTTATTTTAATGTACAAAAACAATGGACCGATCGTGATTTCCCTTCTAAAAATATTCCTGTTGGCGCTGCTCTTGAAGGTAAACTGGGTTCTTCCCATACAATTAACACTAAAATGATTGTTATTGCCGATGGTGATTTTCCCCAAAATGAAGAAGGTCAGAATGCCCAACCTATTCACGCCGATAATATTAATCTTATGGTTAACAGCATTGACTGGCTTTCAGATGAAACCGGACTGATTGATTTGCGCACTAAAGCTATCACTTCGCGTCCAATCAAAGATCTTGAAACAAGCAGCAAAACCATGATTAAATATCTTAATTTTTTGCTTCCCATTATTGTAGTTATCCTTTATGGTATGATGCGTATGCAGCGAAACAGAACATTAAGAGTTAAACGAATGGAGGAAGGTTATGTATAAAAAAATCAATCTCAAAACATTAGCCATCGTTCTGGGCTCAGTAATTGCCCTGATCGTATTTATTCAGCTTTTTCGCTCCCGAAAGGGCGAACGAACAATACCTAAATCAATTATTAATAGCGATACGGCTGCCATTACGTCTATTATTATCAATTCGTATCAAGATAAAGAACCACTTTCGTTGATACGTAACGGTAATCTCTGGACGGTCGAAAAAGCTGGAAAAAAATTTAATGCCGACCTTGAAAAAATCAACGAACTACTTACTATTATTACGAATATTAAACCCGAACGGGTAGCTGGTATTGATAAAAATGTTTGGAAACAATTTGAAGTCACCGATTCGGCTGCTATTAAAGTCACTTTAAAAAAAGGCAGCAAAAAAACCGAAACCATTTTAATTGGTAAATTCTCTTACCAGCAACCTTCTGGCAATGATTATATGTCTATGTACAACCGCCAGGGCAAAATGTCTACCTATGTCCGTAAGATAGGCGATACAAAAACCTATGCGGTAAATGGTTTTTTACGTATGTCATTTCAAACCGAAATGACTGCATATCGCAATAAAACGGTAATCCGATCGGCAAAATCCCTCTGGAATAAACTTTCCTTCATTTATCCGGGTGATAGTTCATTTACTCTGCAAAAATCTGGTAATAAATGGTTGTTAAATAATATTCCAGCCGATTCAGCCCTGACTGAAGGCTTCCTGTCTTCCATTGAAAACATTCAGAATTATAGTATCGAAGAAAATGCTATCATTTCCCAAACGCCTTCTCATAAACTTAAAATTGAGGGTACAAATTTATCCGTTCCTATAGAAATTACCGCTTTCCCTGCCGACAGCATCAATGGAACATTTATTACTTCATCCATGAACAAAGAAGGTGTTTTCAGCGGTAATAAATCAGCACTATTCAGTCGTGTTTTTGTTGGAAAAAACCGATTTATGCAACAATCTCAATAAAATATTATTATTAAAAATATAATTCTCTTAATCACCATACAATAGAAAACATTCTGTTGTATTAATTGAATTTGTTTTAACTTCCTGATATTTATTCTAATTTTTCCTTTTATTATTTCGTATAGAATTGTACATTTGGGATTCCTCAATACCCCGATTAACCTATGCGCTTCAGAACTCTTTATATTTGTATACTTCTTTCTCTTCCTTCCATCACCTATTCACAATACTGGAAAACAAAACGATATATGCTGAGCGGCGGTATTTGTACAATGCACTATTTTGGTGATATCGGCGGATCTGTAAAAAAAAATAATCTGTTCGGATTAAAAGATATTGATCTTAGATCAACCCGCTTTGGATTCCAAATAAACGCTGCCTATCTTGTAAATACTTCTATCGAAACAAGAATTAAATTTTCATCTGGTTATATTTCAGGCAATGATCGTCATTCAAAAAATGCTGAACGTGGCTTATCTTTTATTTCCCGTTTTTTTGAACTATTAGCTGTCCCCGTATTTCATTTGTCAAAACTTTTCCCCGGTTCTTCGCATCATTATAACCGCAAAGGTCATTTGTCTGCCCTTCCTACTTTTAGTCCCTACGTCACTGCGGGTATTGGGTTTCTACACTTTAAACCGGAAACCGGACCAAGTTACCAGGTTATTAAACGAATGACCTCTGCCCGTAAAAATGAATTTGATTCCCATGCTCACACCATCCTCAGCTTACCTCTTGGTATCGGCTTTGCTTATTCGTTGAATAATGATTATTCTTTCAGCGCCGAACTGACTGGCCGTTACCTGTTTAATGATTATATTGATGGCTTTGCATCTGCCTTCTCATCTTCAAATGATATATGTTATTCACTCTCTCTTTCTGTTATTTATAAAATACGCACCTCCCGCCGCGGGTTACCCGTTTTTAGAAGATAAACCATAATTATTATTATTTTTATAATCTTATTAATTTAATACATGAACAAATTATTACTATTTATTTCTTCAACTTTAGGATTGCATATAGCTTTGTCCGCGCAAAAAATTCAAAAACCAAACATTATCCTCATTCTTGCCGATGATCTGGGATATGGTGACTTGGGATGTTACGGACAACAGAAAATCAACACTCCGCATATTGATCAGCTTGCCTCACAAGGAATGCGCTTTACACAACATTATTCGGGGACTACTGTTTCTGCTCCTTCGCGCTGTTCTTTATTAACTGGCCTGCATACCGGCCACTGCGAAATACGAGGTAATGCTACTGCCAGCCCCGAAGGACAATATCCCCTCTCCGACTCTGCTGTAACTTTAGCAAAAGTATTAAAACTTGCAGGATATTCTACCGGCTGTTTCGGAAAATGGGGCTTAGGATTTATCGAAAATACTGGCAATCCGCTTAAACATGGATTTGATAACTTCTATGGCTATTATTGCCAAAGCTTGGCGCATCGCTATTATCCTAAATATCTCTGGAACAACGATAAAAAAATTATGCTCAATAATCAGGGCAGTATGCTCCGCGATTACGCCCCCGACCTGATTCACCAACAGGCACTTCGTTTCATCCATCAAAACCAGGATACTTCTTTCTTTTTATTCCTTCCATACATTCTGCCTCATGCCGAACTCATTGTCCCGGATGATTCATTATTCAGAAATAATAAAAATAAATTTCTCCCCGAAAAAAATTTCATTGGAAATGATTATGGACCCGATATCAATCCATCGGGCTACAGCTCACAACTATACAGTCATGCCGCTTTTGCTGCTATGATTCAACGACTTGATAATTATGTCGGCGAAATTATATCACTATTAGAAATGCTCAATATTGACAGCAATACAATTATCCTCTTTTCAAGTGATAATGGCCCTCATCTTGAAGCAGGCGCCGATCCCGAATATTTTAACAGCAATGGAGGACTCAGAGGATTTAAACGTGACCTTTATGAAGGCGGCATCAGGGTTCCATTAATCGTTTCATGGCCCGGTAACATTCTACCCGGAACCGTGAATAATCATATCTGTAGCTCATGGGATTTTTTACCGACTTTTTGTGATTTCGCAAATATTTCCACTCCCGAAAAAACAGATGGCATCTCCTTTCTTAACTCCCTCCTCGGAAAAGAAAACAGACAGCATAATCATCTTTATTGGGAATTTCATGAACAGGGAGGAAAACAGGCCGTACGTTTGAACCAATGGAAAGGTATTAAACTACAAATGGCAAATAATCCCGAAGCACCCATCGAATTATATAATATCGAATCAGATAGTGCTGAAACAATAAATCTCGCTAATCAATTTCCGGATATTGTTGAACGTATAAACCAAATCATGATTAATGAGCATCATTTACAACAAAATTTTCTTTTCCCTTTTGAGAAAAAATAAACAACCAATAAACTTTTTCGAAAATCGCTGGCTCAAAAAAACATTATCTACTTATACATATACAAATGTCCGTTCTTCTCCCGGCCATCATCGGTTTGAAGAACGTAAAAATAAAGTCCCGGTTTCAATTCCTGTCCGGATGATGAGTGACCATCCCACAATATAACAGGTGCTGTACGTGTGAATACTTCCACTCCCCAGCTATTATATACTTTAAATGTAATACTGCTGACACCATTACATTCGATCCGGAAAATATCGTTAATGCCGTCATTGTTCGGACTAAATACATTCGGCACTTCAAGCCGGTCAACAACCTCAATCTCTTTAACACCACCACTGGCGCATCCATTGCTGTCAACGACAACCACTGTTACTTTATATTTTCCTGGTTGTGGATATAAATGCTCTTTAACTGAATTTGTATCAATTACTTTTTGCTGATCGCCAAAATTCCAATGATATGTCAATTTAATCGTATCGTCTGATTTAGGCAACACATCAAACCGGATATTATATGAACCGGTGGTAATACTATCACTATGTTTGATAATCACCGGAGGAACTTTACGAACTGTAATATATGCAACCTTAATAAATGTATCAGGAATATTTGTATATAACGTAACAGTATATCTGCCGGGATATCTATATATCACTGTATCCGGATTGGTTGTTCCTGTATCCCCATTACCAAAAATCCACTTTACTACGCTACCGGGTGCTGTACTGGTGAAGATTACTCTCCCTGTATCGCAAAATGTTGTATTATCGGCTGAAAAGTTCTGTGAATAAAGCAACACAGGATACAGCAAAAATCCTATTAACCATTTAATCCTGTTCATTTTTTGCGCTTACAAAGTGTAAATATAGTTTTTTTTTTTATTCTACCCTCAATGCTATTACCCTTCATATATTCTCTGTGATCTTCTTAACTAATTTAAAATTACTGAAAAACTCTTTGGCAATAACCCTGATAATGGTATACGCAGGAACTGCAAACAACATCCCCATAACTCCGGCAACATTAGCAGCAAGTAATATAATAATAAAAATCTCAAGAGGATGTGCATTCACACTGCTCGAATAAATATAAGGTTGAAAAATTATATCATCAATTAATTTAACAATAACATAGCATATTGTAGCATATCCTAAAAGGGTTCCGATACTAAATGAAAAATCATATTGCTGATAAGTCAACATACATATAAACATCCCGAATGAGTAAGAAATTAATGGCCCAATATATGGTATAACATTTAATACTCCAGCAATTAAACCAGCAATTAGGCAGGTACCCCACGAAAACCCAATTAGCTTAAATCCAATTGAAATAAATATTAATATTAATGTGCTTTCAATACATATCCCGACAAAATATCGCGACAAAAGGTTTTTAATGGATAGCAAAATATGTCTGACTTTCCCTTCGTGCTCATCTGGAATAAATAATAATAAAGTATTGGCAAAAAGCCAATCGTCACGCAAAAAATAATAAGTTATAAACGTAATAGCAATAATCGCAATAAACAAATCACCAAGAATTCCCGCAAGTGAATCAAAAAAATCAGCAATATACGATTGGTTTAGTACGCCGCTAATCCGGCTTGCCGCATATTCCATTATCGAAAAATGTTCTCCACCCGGATTCATCTTATCTATAAATATTTCTATCTTTTGTATAGGTTCTCGTAAGCTTTCTATTACCTGTACAACATCAATGGTTGAAAACCGTTCGGCCTGTGTTGTTATTAAAGGTACAAATAAACGGAAAAATAAAAAAACAAAAAACCATAACACAACTAAACTAATAAATGCCGTAAAAGAACGTGGCAAATTACATGTTTTGATTTTGATCTTCTCAATTATATTTACTAGTGGATGTCCAATTAATGACAACACATATGAAATAAGTATATAAATCACTATTTTACTGAAAAACCATAACAAAAAAAGCACAATTATCATAATTATTACCAGGATAATATTTCTTCCTATATCCTTCATTCGTAACTTTTAATAGTTAATATACAAACAATTTAACACCTATTCCAATCACTAAAAATAAATATTGTTTTTGTGATATCCAAAACCTAATACCAAAATCTGCTGTGTTTTAAAACCGATTGCTGTTTTTATTTTCAGAAAAATAGCTTATTTTTGTTAAATTTTTTAAACCTTAATATTCCTGCTTTATGTCGAATAACACATCTTCAGCCAAAATAAAATTTAATATTCTTCCTATTTTTCTTGCTTTCCTTTGCATGGGCTTTGGCGATGCGGCCGGCCCCCTTGCCGATCTTGTCAAAGGCAAAGGCATTGGCGCTTCGCCTATTCAGGCGTCCCTTGTAACATTCATGGGTTTTATTATGTTTAGCGTTCTTTCTATTCCCTTAGGATTATTTCAAGATAAAAAGGGGAAAAAAACAGTTCTGCTGATTGGTCTGGTTTCAGCCCTCATCGGTATGCTTGCTCCTTCTGTCGGAATTATTTTAACTCTGTTAGGAATAAATGTGCCCGCCTTTCTTACTGTTCGATCATACTTTATAATTCTCTTTGCTATATTTTTTCTTGGCAGCGCTAACGCTATTTTACAGGTCTCTGGTAATCCCATTATGAGAGATATCTCGGCCGAAGGGGCTTATTCAAAAAATCTTACAATGGGCCAGTTTATTAAAGCCATGGGTACTTTATCTGCTGTTCTGATTCCAATTTATGCTATTAATATTCCTTTTATCCGTACTTATTTCTCCGATGCTCCATTTGTTGCTTTATTTCCTATTTACCTTATTGGCATACTCATTACTGTTTTACTTATCATACCTCTGAATGTAAATGAACAAAACATTCAAAATCCCTCCCCTGCCTCTTGGAAAAGCTGTCTGGGACTGCTTGGTAATAAATATGTTCTTATGATGGTATTGTCCATATTTTTTTATGTTGGCGCCGAAGTATCTGTTTTTTCAAACATTGGAAGCTATTTTAAAGACACATACAATCTTGACCTCGAAACAAAAGGCATGTGGGGTACACTTTTTGTTATGATTTCTATTTTAATAGGTCGTTTTTCCGGTTCCCTCATACTTAATTGGCTATCACCAAAAATATTTCTTATCATTACTACTATTCTTTCTCTGCTCGGTATAAGTGGCTTATATCTTCACATTGAATCTGTTGCATGGATTAGTACATTTCTTATTGGATTAGGATTTGCAAATATTTTTCCACTTATCTTCTCTATTGCCGTTGATCACATGCCTCAACGTACTAATGAGCTTTCCGGACTTATGGTTACCGCTATCGTAGGCGGCGCATTTATTCCTATGCTTTTCGGTATGGCTTATGAAAACTTTGACAGAATCCTTGCCGGTTTTATCGTGCCCCTAATTTGTGTTGTATATATTTTATTCGTTGCCCTTGCTAATCTCAAATCAACCGTAAATTCTTAATAACAATATAAAATGAAAGAAGTAAGTGTTGGAATGGATATTGGCGGTACAAACATCGCCTATGGTCTTGTTGATCGTTCTGGAAATGTACTCTTTAGTGATTCGGTACCTACTGCTACCTTTAAATCTGCCGATATTTGTGTCACTCAAATGAGCGAAAAAATTAACCTCGCCGTAAAATCACTCAATGATGTTAAGCTTATTGGTATTGGCATTGGCGCACCAAATGGCAATTATTATAACGGAACTATTGAATATGCTCCAAATCTGAAATGGCAAGGTGTGATACGACTAAAAGAAATGTTTGGGAAAAATTTCTTGTCTCTCCCTGTCATCGTAACTAATGATGCCAATGCTGCAACCATTGGCGAAATGATTTATGGTGGAGCAAAAGGAATGAATAATTTTATTCTGATTACTCTTGGAACCGGGCTAGGCAGTGGAATCGTTGCCAATGGAAAAATGATTTACGGACACGATGGTTTTGCTGGTGAAATCGGACATACTTTTGTTTATCTCAACGATGGACGTGAATGTGGCTGCGGCCGTAAAGGATGTCTTGAAACCTATTGTTCGGCAACCGGCATCAAACGTACAGTATTTGAATTACTCGGTAATTCAATTGAAGCCAGTGAACTCCGAAACATTTCTTTTAACGACCTCACCGCGGCTATGATCTCTAATGCTGCAAAAAATGGTGATAAAATTGCTTTACGTGCCTTCGATATTACCGGCCGTATTCTTGGCATTAAGCTGGCCGATAGCGTTGCCCATACATCGCCCGAAGCCATTTTTCTTTTCGGCGGTCTGGCAAATGCCGGTGAACTGATTTTTGAACCAACACGCAAATATTTTGAAGAAAATGTTTTAAATATTTTTAAAAATAAAGTTAAAATCCTTCCTTCGGAACTAAACGAAACAAATGGCGCTATTCTTGGCTCTGCTGCACTTGTATGGAAAGAAATTAATTAATTTTTTATATGCGTATTGCTGTTGATTTTGATGGAACAATCGTTGAACACAAATACCCGAAAATCGGAAAACCATTACTCTTTGCATTTGAAACCCTTCGTGAATTACACAAACAAAATCATCAACTTATCCTTTGGACGATTCGAACCGGCAAAGAATTAGACGAAGCTATTGAATTTTGTAAACAAAATGGTGTCTTTTTTTATGCTGTAAATAAAAATTTCCCTGAAGAAATATTTGATCCACTTAACACCAGTCGTAAAATTGATGCTGATATTTTTATTGACGATAAAAATATTGGTGGCTTTCCCGGTTGGAGCCATGTCTGGCAAATTCTTAACAATACCTATCCTCCTGCACAACTAAAACAAAAATAACGTTGATTTTAAAATCATTACTTCACTTTTTAATTTATTGTTCAAATAAACATTTGTAAGTTATTTTCATACTTCATTTGCCGTTCTATTTACCTTTTATACTTTTGCTTAATAATCAAATATTCAACACTGATGATCTGGTTTTACCAATTACTTATTTTATGCTTTGGCCTTACTTTTTTCGGCTGCGCAAACAAAAAAAAACAATCTCTTTCTGTTAATTCAAATACCTTTCAAAAAAGCATTATAACTATAATCTCCCCTACCGCCGGAACAACTCTTAAAGGTACTGAACCAATTAAATTTTCGGTCACTCTTGCCGATTCTGCAATAAAAATTGATTCACTTAAATTAATTATTAACAACCACATCCTAATCAATTCATTATTGCCCGATTTTACTATTAATCCATCACAACTCAATGTGGGTAAACAAAATGTAATTATTAATGCTCATTTAAACAATCAAAATACTGTCTCTGCCCAAACAAACTTTATACTTTTATCCGATATCATCCCTGCCGAAATCAGATACACTATTAAAAACACTTATCCTCACGATAAAAACGCTTATACCCAAGGATTGATTTTTGAAGATGGCGTTTTATTTGAAAGTACAGGTTTATACGGACAATCATCGCTACGGATGGTAGAAATTAAAACAGGCAAGGTGCTTCGCTCTAAAATACTCGAAAAAAACATTTTTGCAGAAGGAATTACAATCTATAACAACAAAATTATACAAATAACTTATAAAGAATTTGTTGGTTTTATTTATCATAAATCGGATTTTAAATTACTCGCCAAATTTTCAACTTCAACCCGTGAAGGCTGGGGACTAGTTAAAATTGAAAATGAAATAGCTATGACTGATGGTGGACATATTTTGTATTTTTTAGATACTAACTCTTTCAATATTACACATACTATTGAAGTTTACGACAATAACGGGCCTGTTGACCGCTTAAATGAACTTGAAATGATAGGCAACGATTTGTTTGCCAATATTTATGGCGAAGATTATATTGTCCGCATTAATCCTATTAATGGTAAAGTAACAGGAAAAATGAATTGTAGTAATTTGCTCTCTCCTGATGATATTAACAATAATATCGATGTACTTAATGGCATCGCATATGATCCGGTAAATAAACGGATTTTTATTACTGGTAAAAATTGGCCTAAATTATTTGAGATAAATATTAAATAAATATGCTAACTCTTTTATTCATAAAGAACTGAATATTTATTATTAACAAATCAACAAGCGCTTGTTAATAACCTGTTAGTAACAACAAATTTTTGTTTACAATTCAACGCTTGTTTTAATATCTATCAACTACTTATCACTTACTTTTGTTCTGCTTAATAAATAATATAAAAAACATCAATAACCAATGACCAAAATAATTGCAATTGCTAACCAGAAGGGTGGTGTAGGCAAAACCACAACAGCCATTAATCTCGCCGCTAGTTTGGCAGTGCTTGAAAAAAATGTTCTGCTAATTGATATTGATCCGCAAGCTAATGCTACTTCTGGCGTTGGATTTGACCCTAAAAAAGAAATAACTAAAAGCATATACGACGCGCTTTATAATAATGTTAACCTTGATGAAATAATTCTGAAAACCGAAATACAGGGCTTTGATCTTATTCCCTGTAAAGTTGATCTTGTCGGTGCTGAAATTGAATTAGTTGATCAGCCGGAACGTGAATTTTTTATTAAAAAATTAATGTCCCGCATTAAAGAAAATAATTATGATTATATCTTGTTTGACTGTTCACCTTCTCTCGGACTAATTACTATGAATGCTCTAACTGCAGCCAATTCTGTTATTATTCCTGTACAATGTGAATATTTTGCACTCGAAGGCCTCGGTCAACTGCTCGCTACAATCCGCATCATACAAAGTAAATTTAACGAAGCTCTCGAAATTGAAGGTTTTTTACTTACTATGTACGATCCTCGTCTGCGACTTTCAAATCAAGTTGTTGAAGAAGTAAAAAAACATTTTGATACCATGGTCTTTGAAACCATTATACAACGAAATATTAAACTCAGCGAATGCCCCAGCTTTGGAAAACCCGTGGTTCTCTATGACGCCGAATCACGTGGCGCAATTAATTATTTAAACCTGGCTAAAGAACTATTAAATAAAAACGTAATTAAAAATTAACAATGGGAAAAAAAAACGTATTAGGCCGCGGCCTTGAAGCCCTTATTGACGGACCAGTTGACGATATTTCCAATCGTATGACCCCTCGCGGTAGTGCCGAAATTGATATTGAAGATATTATTGCGAATCCCTTTCAACCACGCACCAATTTTAACGAAGATTCTTTAACCGGACTTTCCGAATCAATCCGTAACCTCGGACTAATTCAGCCCGTCACTGTTAAACGGCTCGAAAATCGTAAATATCAACTTATATCCGGTGAACGTCGGCTTAGAGCAGCTAAAATGGCCGGACTCTCACGTATACCGGCATATATCCGTTCCGGCGACGATGATAACCTGTTGCTTCTTGCCTTGATCGAAAATCTCCAACGCGATGACCTTAACCCTATTGATACTGCTATCGGCTTTCAACGACTAATTGATGAATTTAACCTTACTCAGGAAGGACTTAGTCAAAAAGTCGGAAAAAAAAGAACAACTATTACCAATTATCTCCGTCTATTAAAACTCCCTCCAGAAATTCAAGTTGGATTAATTAATAACCAGCTTTCAATGGGTCATGCCCGTGCTATCATTAATATTGATGATCCAGACATGCAACTTGAATTATTTAATCAAATTATTACTGACGACCTCTCTGTTCGACAAATCGAAGATATGGTCCGAAACCTGAATAAAAGTACCAGCGATCCAACTACATTTCCTGTTACTGAAAATATTAACGATTCAATTGCCAAAGATATTAAATCATCTAAAGAAGATTTACCCGAAGAATTTGTCTTCTATCGCTCTCATCTAAACGAACGTCTGGGAATGGATGTTAATTTTAAAATAACAGGTAATGGCGCTGGTAAAATTATTATTTCTTTCAACTCCGGTGAAGAATTAGAAAAAATTATGCAACTCCTGGATAAACCTCTTAATTAATAATATTCTCAGACATTTACATAATACTAAAATAATTTTTTTTAATAATTGTTTTATTCTTTTTCTGTAAATTATTACGTTTATCCAACCGATATAATTAACCCTGAATAACCATCTTTTTAATTAAATTTTTTTCCTGCATTTTTTTGTCACTTTGTTTCATATTATGCAGGTTTTATATTATCTTCGTTATCAATTTTAAAAATTATTGCCTTGAATCAGCATTCTTTTTTTCTTTTTCACTCATCATTCATACTAATTCTTATTATCGTTAGTGTATTATTTGTTTCTTCAAATTTTAATTGTTTCTCACAAACTAATACTGCTCCGGCCAAATCTGATACTTCAGCAATAAAACATTCACCGCGCACCGCAACATGGATGTCTGCATTAGTTCCCGGTCTTGGACAAATTTATAACCGTAAATACTGGAAAGCACCTATTATATGGGGGGGTATGACTATTTGCGGATATCAGGCCCTACATTTTCAAAAATTGTACCACGAATACCGTAATGCCTATGCGGCTCTCCTTGCCCCCGAACCTGATACATCATTAACATGGGCACTTCAAAATAAATATGCAGTTCTTAAACTTGAATACGGTCAAATACCCGAACAAGTTACCTTTTATAAAACCCAGTATCAATCAAATATGAATATGAGCTATATTTTATTATTTGGTATTTATTTTTTAAATATTGTTGACGCTATGGTAGATGCTCATTTTTACGATTTTGACATTAATGACAACTTATCATTACATCTCAATCCTGAAATCAAACCTATGTTTTATCAACTTAATTCTTTGGGCCTGCGATGTATATTAACTTTTTAATTAACTTGAAATGACTAATAAATTATTTAGCTTGATTTGCACATTATTTCCGCTTTTTCTTTCAGCTCAAAATGATTCATTATTAATAGATTCTGTTCTCTTTGATTCTGCTATTTTTGCTGATACCTTTGAAATTGATACTTCTTTTACATCTGATTCTGCAACAACCCCCTGGATAACTCATGTTCCTGCGGAACTTATTGAACCCCTTCCGGCTATTGAAATTACCGACTCAATTATTCCGGAATTCCCCGATTCTATTTATATTAAACGCTTATACAGCATAAATTCTCTTATTCCTTTATCGTATAACCCCATTGTCCGCAATTTTATTCACGTCTATACCGACAAAAAACGCGATAAATTGGAAAGTATCCTGGGATTAAAAGATTACTACTTCCCTTTCTTCGAATCTGTACTTGCTCAATATGGTTTACCTCTCGAACTAAAGTATTTGCCTGTTATTGAATCAGCCCTGCATCCCCGCGCTTATTCACATGCCGGCGCTGCCGGTCTGTGGCAATTTATTTACAGCACGGGACGTATGTATAACCTCACCATCAATTCATTTGTTGACGAACGTTATGATGTTATTAAAGCCAGCCATGCTGCTTGCCGTTTTTTAAATGATCTTTATGCCATCTATAACGATTGGATTCTTGTTATTGCTGCATACAACTGCGGCCCTGCCAATGTTAATAAGGCCATCCGACGGGCTGGTGGTATAAAAAATTATTGGAAAATATATTATTATCTGCCTCGTGAAACCCGTGGATATGTTCCTGCTTTTATTGCTGCAATGTATGCCGTAAATTTCCACCATGAACACAACATTAAAGCATTACCTGCTTCTATGCCGGTAGAAACGGATACCATTATGATTTGTGACAACCTCCATTTTAAACAGATTTCTATAGTACTTGATTATCCCATTGAAAAAATCCGCCTTCTTAATCCTCAATATAAAATTGATATTATTCCAGGTCTTAAAGCACCCGACTATCTTCGCCTGCCCATCGAATATATTGGACCTTTTATTGATTTACAGGATTCTATTTTCAATTTTAAAGACTCTGTATTTTTTAAAAACAACGATTTTCTGATTAATCCCGCTAATTATGCTAATTCACGGCATTCTCATATAATATCAAAAGATCAGGCCAAGGTTTATCACATAGTTAAATCCGGTGAATCATTGGGTATTATCGCTCAACGATATAGAGTTCGCATCTCAGATATCAAATATTGGAACCATATTCGTAGTAACACTATCCGTACCGGACAAAAACTTATTCTTTACATTCCTAAAAATCGTTTAAAAAATTACTCTGGATCTAAAACTACTCAACCATCAAGCTCTTTAAATGGTGAATTTGTCTATTACATCGTAAAAAAAGGCGACACCCTTTCGGCTATTGCTGCTAAATTTGGAGTTGCCGAAAAACAGATTATATTATTAAACAAACTATCTAATGCTGATAAACTGATGTATGGTCAGAAACTGAAAATAAAAAGAAAATAACAGTGCTTTATGAAGCCATTTAAGCTGTTTCTTTTTTTTATACTTTTTTTATTTCTTGTATTTGCTCTTACGATTTTTTTTCCTGAAAAAGGAATTCAAATCACTTCCGATTTAATCATTCGCTTCCCTTCGGTTACTTCTTTCTTGCCTGACGAAAAACCTGATTATAAAGATATTACAGGTATTGTTAAGCAAAGTGTTGCCCTAAAAGCCGATAGTCTTCTTCATGATACGATTTTTCAACCTGAAATATTCACCAACCAGCAATTTCTTTTACTAAAGAACAATACAATAATCGCTGATACTTTACTTGCAATGAAGAAAAAAAATGTTATACTAAATGATACAATAGCAGCAAAAAAAAATCGAAAAAAAATATACTCTATTCAATTTAATCCGGGAGATGAAAAAAATTTATATCCTTTTTTTAAATTATTGACAAAGCTTGCCAACTCTGATCAATTAATTCGCATCCTGCATTATGGCGATTCACAAATCGAAGGCGACCGCATTACATCATTTATTCGTAACGAACTACAAAAAAAATTCGGAGGTGCTGGTACCGGACTTCTTTCTTTTATTCATAACAAAATCTATCATTATTCCGTACAGGTTATTCTGTCCTCAAACTGGAAAAATTATTCTGTCCTTAAAACAAAATCTAATAATCAGCTTCGTACGCTATTTGGTGTAATGATGTCGTACTCAAGATTTACAGATACTGATGATATTCATCCGGAAAATCCGGTTACGTATATGGGAACTTGTCTGATTAAAAATCAGGAATTTGCTTTTCCTCTTGTCCGCGGCTATAAAAACGTTAAATTGTTTTATGGATATAATCGTAAGCCCTTTCTTTTATCACTTATTGCCGATCAAAACGAATACGATCGACAAATCGTTTCTCCTTCTAGCGAATTACGCATGCTCGAATGGAGTTTCACATCAACTCCTCAAGCTGTAGAATTTATCTTTCATGGCGAAGATAGTCCAGAAATTTTTGCCCTTGCTTTGGATGGCGAAAAAGGTATAGCCGTTGACAATATTCCTTTACGTGGCAGCAGTGGACTGGACTTCACAAAAACCGACCATGCAATTTTCTGCTCTATGATGAACCTGTTAAATACACAACTTATATTGTTACAAGTAGGCGTTAATATGGTGCCATCCATGCTATCCGATTATTCACATTACGAACGGGCCCTCACCGAACAGTTATCGTTTATTCGCAGTTGTAACCCATCGGTACCGGTAATTATTCTAGGAGTTTCAGATATGGCTCGAAAAAATAATATTTATTTTGACTCTTATCCCAATATCGAAAAAATTCGTAATGCTCAACGAAATGCGGCTTTTAAAAGCCATTGTGGCTTTTGGGATACATATACTGCAATGGGAGGCCGCAACTCAATGCCCAGCTGGGTTAATTGCTCTCCTCCTCTTGCCCAAAAAGATTTTGTCCATTTCACCCCGCGTGGCGCTCGACTTATCGCCGAACTATTCCTCAATGCCCTGCTGGCCGAATACAATAATTTCTTGCTTAATTCTCAATTTCCGGTAAATGACACTATTTATGAGTCAACTTATTAATTTACTGGTATATAACCCAGAACAACCATTATTGTTTACCCAGTTGTTTTTTTGGGTTTTCTTTACTTTGGCTCTAGCCGTCTTTTCCATAATTTACAAAAATAATCGCGTGCGTACTTTTTTTTTGCTTTTGTTTAGTTTATATTTCTATTATAAAACCGGTGGCTATTTCTTTTTTTTATTACTGTTTTCTACTATTATTGACTATTTGCTTGGTTTAGCTATTTATAATTCAACCACCCCTTTAAAAAGGCGTTTTTTTTTAATATTGAGTCTGATATCTAACCTTGGTATTCTGGCATATTTCAAATATGCCTATTTTCTAACCGAAACGCTGAACTCGCTTTTTAGTACCAATCTAAAAGTAGTTAATTACCTTGCTCTTTGGAGCAATAATCTGACAGGCACTGATTTTAATGTTTCAACAATTATTTTGCCTGTGGGTATCTCTTTTTATACATTCCAAACCATTTCATATACAATGGACGTCTATCGAAAACGCATTCCCGCTCTACACAATATCATTGATTTTGCCTTTTTTGTTACTTTTTTCCCACAACTTGTTGCCGGACCTATTGTTCGCGCAGCACAATTTATCCCGCAATTAACCGAAAAATATAATTTAACTATTCAACAGGTCGGACATGCTTTATTTTTAATTATCAACGGATTAATTAAGAAAATGCTGATCTCCGATTATATCTCTGTAAACTTTGTTGATCGTGTTTTCGATAACCCCAATGGTTATTCTGGTATCGAAAATTTATGGGCTGTTTATGGCTATTCGGTTCAAATTTATTGTGACTTTTCCGGATATACCGATATAGCTATCGGGACTGCATTAATGCTTGGTTTTACTTTGCCTTTAAACTTTTATTCTCCGTACAAAGCAACCAGTATAACTGATTTTTGGCGACGCTGGCATATATCTCTTTCTACCTGGCTTCGCGATTATCTGTATATTCCTTTGGGCGGAAATAAAAGAGGAAAAATTCGTACTTATCTTAATCTGTTTGTTACTATGCTGCTGGGCGGCTTATGGCATGGAGCCGGTTTACGTTTTATTATCTGGGGTGGTTTGCATGGCGTAGCGCTTGCTTTTCATAAACTTTGGTCAATACTAAATCCCTGGCAAAATCAAAAAAACAAATATTTACAATTTCTATCTGTTTTTGTTACGTTTAATTTTGTCTCCTTCCTTTGGATCCCCTTTCGCGCCTCAAATATGGATAGTGTTTCAGCTATTATTAATCAAATTTTCTATTCCCTTGACTTGTCTTTAATGATTCAATTAATTTTCGGCTATCCATTTGTTTTTATTGCCATCACTACCGCTCTAATTATTCACTGGCTGCCGGCATCATTTAAAGAAACCTATAGGGGCTGGTTTATTAAAACCCCCTGGGTTGTTAAATTAATTATCCTGTTATTATTGACTGTTGTGCTCTACCAGTCACGTACCAGCGGTTTACAACCTTTTATTTATTTCCAGTTTTAATTAGCGAGTCAACTATTTTTTACTTTAAAATAGTCAATCATATTCTTTAATTGCTCCGATTGGCTGGCTAACTCTTCCGCTCCTGTTGCCAATTCTTCCGAAAAAGCCGCATTATCCTGTATTACTCCATTTAAACTGGTTTGGGCGTTATTAAATTGTTCTATGTCCGATTACTGATTATTCCGCGCTAAACTGAGCCACCGTTCCGGGCCAAAGTGAGCCACCCATTTTAACGGTGGATTTGATGTGTAAATTTATTCTTTTTTTTCTGACTTTTTCTTTCTCAATGATTCACCTTTTAAATGCTGAATTCAAGTCACAAATGCAACTTTTTGATTAGACAAATTTAAGTATAAAAATTCAATTGGCGATAAAAATCCCATTTTTTTTCTTGGTCTATTGTTTAACTTGTGTTGAACATATTCGATGTC
>Ga0209381_1002738_pt1 | contig 20721 bp, 25 predicted proteins | sample DewCreD2012metaG_FD_184111 | JGI IMG/M metagenome (GOLD analysis project Ga0209381, IMG submission 184111) | Hot spring sediment bacterial and archeal communities from British Columbia, Canada, to study Microbial Dark Matter (Phase II) - Dewar... ...
GTTGTTCTGAATTTCGGCTGCGAACTTGGTCGCCATGTGCAACTGGAATCGAAGGGAGACGGCGGCCAATACGGCTCGAGTAAGCCATTCCGGATCAATCACTTGGCCAGTTTCTCCGAGCCGCCAAATACCCTTTGTTTGACCTGAGGAGCCAACCCTTTTCTGCGCACCCCGCCCTGTCCGCTGGTTAACGCCTCTCTCCGCCCGTAACCTCGCAACTGGCCGTGTTTTCGCGACTTCCTCGTCTCTGGCTTGCGCCCCGTGTCCGGCCTGCTGCGCCGATCTGCGCCGCTGCAACGTTTACCGGAGGCCGTTTTCTCCCCGTCTCCGAGAGAAACCAGGAATTGGTTAACAGCATCGCCAAGGCTGTCCAAACCCAGGCCGGACGTTCCGAAACCGCCGCAATCGACGTCGCCGCTTCGATTTCACGGCCATGGGAATCTGGGCGCTCACCGGCTTGAACCAGCGGGCCAGCCACCGGCGAGGGCCTTGAACAAGAGCACCGACTGCACCAGCGCGGAGGTGCGCGCTTGGGCGATTGCCTGATCCACTTCGAGGACCGACCGCTGGGCGTCCAGAACACCCAGGAAGTCGGTCAGGCCCGCGCGGTAGACATCTTCTGACAGCTTGAGTGCCGATTGGGCGGCCGTGGAAGCCTCTCCTAGTCTTTCCAGCCGGGCCTGTTCCGCACGGTATGCGGCGATGGCATCCTCCGCCTCTTGAAACGCGGCCAGGATTTCCTGTTCATATTCGATCCTGGCCTGATCCAGACGCGCGTCACTCGCCTCGATGTTGGCGCGAAGACGTCCGCCGGTGAAGATGGGCAGAACCAACTGAGGCCCAAAGCCGAAGAAATTGCTGCTGCCCAGGCTTAAGCCCGTGAGATTGGTGGCCTGTCGGCCAGCCAGGCCTGTCAAAAAGACCCTGGGGTACCGCTCAGATTGGGCGACCTTCAGGCGGGCGGCGGCGGCGAGGATTCGCGCCTGCGCCGCACGAACATCGGGGCGCCGCAACAGAAGCGCCGAATCAATACCGTCGCCGAAAGGCGGGACAGCCCATTGACGGGGCGCGGCCGGTAGAGACCCTTTCACCAGATCGCGATCGGCCAGCAGAACCGCCAGGCGGTTGAGTTGGCTCTGGCGCTGCGAATCCAACCGCGGAATCTCGGCTTCTAGCGCAGCCAGGGAGGAAGCCTGCCGCTCCACGTCCAATTGGGTTGACAATCCCGCACGGGCGCGCTGCCGGGTCAGTTCCAACAGGTCAGCCTGCCGGGCGCGATTCCGTTGAAGGGTGTCCAATTGCAGTTCCGCGCCGCGCAATTCAAAATAGGCCCGGGCCACCTCGGCGGCCACGATCAGTCGGACTTCGCTGGCTGACTCTTCCTGGGCAACCGCGTCGGAACGGGCGGCATTGAGTAATTTCGAGTTCGGCCCCCAGAAGCTCAGCTCCCAGCGCATGTCCGCGCTGCCGGCAATCAAGCCGGTCTCAAATGGCGTGATCAAGCTCGGGCCGCCACCCGCGCCGGAGGGAGGGATTCGGATGATCCCGTTCTGATACCCGCCGCGCAATTGCTGGGCGGAGGCATTCAGGTTGATGGACGGCGCCAGGGCGGACTTGGCCTGCCGGGTCAGAGCGCGCGATTCCGCAACGCGGGCCAGCGCGCTTTTCACATCCAGATTCCGCTGTGAAGCGCGCTGGACCAGGTTGGTCAGAACCGGATCGCCATAGGTGTCCCACCAACTGGAAGGGTCGGCGACAGCGGCGCAAAGCAACAGGATGGGCAGCATCATGGTCTACTCCTCCGACTCGATATAGACGTCCATCTGCTGGCCTGCTTTCACCGCGGCGCCCTCCGGCAGCTTATAAATCACTTGCAGGACTCTGGTGTCGGTCCGCTCCATGGTGTCACCGGTCAGGTTTCGCTTCGGAACCACATAGGGCTCAACCCGGACGAGGTCGAGCGGAACACGCAGCTTCGCATTGCCGCGAACACTCGCATAGGCGCGGGCCGCCGGGCTCACGCGCCAGGCGTCCTTCTCGTCCACATCCACGCGAATGTGCAGCGGACCTGCCGAGCCCATCAGGAGGAGCGGCTGCGCCAGCGGACCAGCCGCGGCAAACTCTCCCGGACGGGTCTTCACCTGGAGGATGACACCCTTGACGGGCGAAGTGACCGTCAGGCGGTCCAGGTCCGCTTTGACTCTGTCCACTTGCTGGCGCGCCTGCTGCAGTTCGGCTTGCGCCACCAGGATGTCCTGCTTCCAGGCGCCCGCCTTCAACTGCGCCAGCTTGGCTTCGGCTTCAAGCAGCGCGGCCCGGGCGCTGCTGGCGGCCCAACGCCGTTTCTCCAGGTCCTCCGCGCGGATGGCCCTGCGGTCGGTGACCGCTTCGATCATCCGCAATTGACTCTCGGCATCGGCCAATTGCGCTTTGGCCTGCTCGACGCGCGCCTCCGCCGGCGGGAGGTCCTCGGCCCGCGGGGCGTTCCTGAGGCGCTCCAGCCTCGCCGCGGCAAGATCCACGTTTGATTGGCGAAGCGCAAGCTCGGCGCGCAACTCCCGGTCGTCCAGCCGCAGCAGAGCCTGCCCCTTCTGCACCACATCCCCCGGCTTGACCCGGACTTCGGTGACGAGTCCGGAAACCGGCACTCCAATGGAGATGTTTTCCGACGCCGGCTCCACCATCCCGACGCCGCCCACCTGCTTCTGGAATTCGCTCGCGGGAGGATCTTGAGGGGGCGCGGCAGCCACATGGGCTGGCGTCATGTGCCGGACGCTGAAGATCGAAAACGCCAGCGCCAGCAATCCGAGCAGCGGAAAACCATACTTTGCAAACATCCTATTTCGCTCCCTTTTCCGTGGTCACTCTTTCAATCACACCATCGCTGATCTCCGCGATCCGGTCAGCGAATTCGAGGATTCTGAAATCATGGGTCACAACTAACACCGCGCGGTCCGGGCTCAGCGCGATCTTGCGCAACAGTTCCATCACATGCCGGCCGGTAGGCCCGTCCAGCGCCGAGGTCGGCTCGTCGCAGATCACCAACTTTGGCGACTGGATCAGGGCACGGGCAAACGCGACTCGCTGCTGTTCGCCGCCAGACAACTTGTTGGGTAGCACGTCGGAGCGGTGGGCCATGCCCAGGTCGGCCAGAAGCTCCCGCGCCTGGCCGATCGCGTCCTTCCGCTTCCAACCCGCCGCCAGTAAGGGCACCGCCGCATTCTCGGCGGCCGTCAGAGCCGGAATGAGGTTGAATTGCTGAAACACGAACCCGACGTTTCGCAGGCGGAACAGTGCCGCTTCGCCGTTATGCAGAGTGGCCAGGTTTTTGCCCAACACCTCGACGCCCCCTTGGTCATGCTTGAGCAGGCCGGCAATGATGCTCAGCAAGGTCGTCTTGCCCGATCCCGACGGCCCAAGCAGGAAGGTCAATTCACCGTATTGGGCCTCCAGATTCACGCCCCGCAACACCTGCAGCCGGGTACTGCCCGTTCCAAACGCTTTCTCCACTCCGCGGCAAACCACCGCTGCGTTGCCATTCCCGGATTTGCTCATCGAATGCTCCACCGCTAGCCCCTGAACACGACCGCCGGATCCACCACCACCACCCGCCTCACGCTTAGCACCGTCGCGATCATGACCACGACAAAGATGAGCCCGCCCGTCAGCAGCATGATTTCCGGCAGCAGCCGGAAGCCCCGCAGATCCAGGTTGTCCTTCGTCAGCTCAAAAAACAGAGATGTCAGGGAAATCCCAATCGAATAGCCTATGGCGAGTACAATGATGGTCTGCATGAAAATCATGCCGACGATGCGGGCGCTCGTCACTCCGATCGCCTTCAGCGCGCCGAAATACTTCATGTTTTCGAGAATGAACAGCGAGAACGTCTGGCCGGAAACCAGCGCCCCCACCATCAGCGCGATAGAAATCGTAATGCCGAAGTTGATGGGGATGCCGGTATTCCGAATGTAATACCAGATCGTGTCCCAACCGAAAGCATCGCCGGTGAGTGCTTTCAGCCCCGTCGCTGCGTTGATCCGGCGGCAAAGATCCTCCTCGCCCGTGCCCGGCCGTGCTTTGGCGAGGACGAAGGACAATTGCCGCGGCTCGCGCCCCACCATGTCGAGCGCCTCGCTGAACCGGGCGTACACCACGGGCAGGTTCACAAACGGCGGCGAAGCATCCACCACGGCGCCGACACGAACCACCTGCGGTCCCAGTTCCAACTCCTGCCCCGTCTGATAGGGACGCTGGCCGAAGAAATACTCATACCCAACGCGGTCGATCGCCACCGTCTTCGGGTTGCGGAGCGCCCGCCAGTCGCCGGCGAGGAATTTCTGCGGCAACCCCGTCAGGCTGGCGTCATCAACCCCCAAGAGGATCGAATTCCGAAAAGTGCCATCCGAAGCTTTGGCGCGGGCCACTCCCTTCAGCAGCGGGACCGCCCACTGAACGCCCTCGACACCCCGGACGTAGTACAGATCCTGAAGGCTCAGCGCGCGCACTTCATCGACATACTGCGTCTTCGGATCCATCACCCAGACCGAGGCGTCTTGGACGTCCAGAATCTGCGATCTCGTCCGGTCCAGAAGACCAACGAAGATCGACATTTGGTGGGACATCAGGAATGTGGAAAAAGCGATCGCCAGCACCAGGCCGAAGTACTTCGGGCGGTCGCCGGTCAGCATTTGCCAGGCGATGAACCGCAATCCGGATTCCGTCTTCACTCGCACAAGGGTTTTGATTGAACAGCGTTCAATCAAGATGCATTTATTTCAGCGCCCCGGCGTTCAGGCTTTGCGGATCCCGGCAATGAGGATCTCCACCTGCTGCCGGGCCAATCGCTTGCGGGCGGCAAACGGGAAACCCTCCGCGGAATGAAGAAGATGGATGAGCCCGTGGATGGACGCCCACAGAGCCTGAGCCATCTCGTCCGGGTCGCCGAGCTCGGTCCGCAACAGGCCTTGCGCCTTGGTTTCTTCGCAAAGGACGCGGATTCTCCGGAAGCAGGCGATACCGCGGCTCTCAAAAACGCTCAGTACATCGGGCGCCAACTGGCCGTGCCCGTGGGTGAACAGAAACAGGTACTCATGAGAATGCTCAAACCCGAACTCGACATAAGCGTGCAGCGTCTGTTGCAGGCGCCGCAAAGGGTCCCCCCCGGCTGAGGCATGGCGCGCCATCCGAGCATCCAGCTTCTCGAAGGTGCGCTCCACCAAGCGGGCCAGGAGCAGCTCTTTGCTGGTAAAGAAATGATAAAGCATGCCGGGCGAGCATTCGGCGCGCTCTGCAATGCGGCGGACCGAAACACCTTCAAAGCCTTCCCGCAGGAAGAGTTCTCGTGCCGCGGTGAGAATTCGCTCTCGAATGGGCGCTTCCAATTGACTGTCGTTCTCTTTCAATCCTGTCCTGCTCTTATTGAGATGCTACAGGCTCGCAGAAGTTCGGGCAAAGTGAGTTTCCAGATTGGCGTGTTGTCCTACCAGAATCCACGCGGAGTCTGCTGGCCGCCGCGAATCGGAGGAGGGAGCAACCTAAGGAGAAGTGCCGTGAGGCCTTCGCCAAGAAGACGCGCGCGAACCAGAAGGAGTGTCTGTTCCGTCGTCGCGCGCCCGAGATTGCCGGCGGTCCAGTCTCCTCATCCGCGCGCCATGGACCATTCTGCACGAGCCCAATGACAACAGCTGCGCGCCGGAATGCGCGTGCGAATCCATCGCTCGATCCACGATTGCCACAGCCGGGTGCGCCACAGGTCGGCCTTGACTACTGCCAAGATGATGTCATCGTCTCCCTGCGAACCTGCCTGGAAACCCGATTCTCCAAATCCATTACGGAACACGGTTCCTCTTGAGGAGCCAAACCTTTTCTGCGCACCTTCCCCCGCCCGTTCGTTAACGCCTCTCCGTCCCCAACTCCCCAACTGGCCGTGTCTTCGCCACTTCCGCGTCTCTGCTTTGCCCGCCGTGTCCGGCTTGCCGCGCCGATCTGCGCCCCCGTCAACGTTTACCGGAGGCCGCTTTCTCCCCGTCTCCGAGAGAAACCAGGAATTGGTTAACAGCATCCCGAGGGTTGTCCAACCCCAAGCCGTACGTTCCGAAACCGCGCAGCGAATATAGCTAACGAACGCGGGCACATCGCTGCGTTGATCGGTACTGGCAGCCAGCCTACGCTCCCTCGCCCACGATTGACTCCTCTATTTGGGCGAGTTGCGTGCTCCACCACTCGATGGCTTCCGCGAGGAGATCTCTACAGTCCTCGCCCGCGTATGGACCATCCGTGACTGGGCAGAACAAGTGGTCATCGAGGGTAAAGATCTCGGTGCCCACCACCACATCAACTGGTCCAGCCAAGAAGCCGATCTCATACTGCTTCAAAACTTGGTTCCTCTCCTCCTCAATGAAATCCCAGAAGATGGCGTTCTCAGACCTGTTCACTTGCCACGACTGGTACGCGGTTCCGACCACTCGTTTCGTTGCGTCATCCCGCTCCGCATCCACTTTGTGGAGCACGTGACCTACGGCTCTTGCCAGCGAAACGCCCGCCACCCAGAGAACGCGAAAGACATCGGGCCGTGTTTCGGATTCTAGTAGCTTCAACGCGACTCTGCAGTCAGGAAGGACATCGTGCGCCTTGAGCATCAGGTGCTCCTCCAGTCTCGATTCTCCCAGCACCGTGCCCGTTCCGCATCCGCGGAGATCGGCATCCCGGACGTTCCGAAACCAGGCTGCGTATATAGTTAACGAACACGGCGACACGCCCGCGCCGATCCCCTCCACCAGACGGCGCTTCGACCGCTTGAGCGGAGATCGTCGTGGGTGGTTTCCGAAAGGACACCGCTCATGCGCGAACGCGACGCCGCGCTCGATCAAGCCATCTGCGAAGTCGCCGCCATTCTCGGCGATGCGCTCGTGCAAATGCTGTTTCCTCATCCTCCCGTCCAGCAAGTTGACTTCCCGGAGACAGAGAGCCCTCATGTGACTGCTGGTTAACGCCAGGAAGACAGAAACCCAAATCCGAGAGGAGATCGAGGCCCTCCGCAACCTGACCACGGCGCAGCTCAAGGAGAAGTTCCGCGAGGTGTTTGGCGAGGAGACGCGCTCAGATCGCCAGAATTCCCCGTTCCGCCGCATCGCTCGGCGCATCCAGGCCAACGCGTGGGCGGTTTGTACGAGCAAACGGCCAAACCCGCGCTCGGGATGATGGCGCCCAATGCTGTTTGCACCATGGTCCCCGCCTTTCGTATTGGCTCGTTGTACCATATTCAAGACTGGTGTCGAGTATGGTATAGTGCTGCCGATGGCAACGGCGCGCAAGATCACCGTCGAAGTGCCTCTGGAGCTCCTTGAGAAGGCGCGGCGAGCCAGCGGCTCCGGCATCACCCAGACTGTCCGCGAAGGTCTGGGGCTCGTTGCGGCATCGCAGGCCTACGCGCGGCTTCGGCAACTCCGCGGCAAGGTTCGTTTCACCCGCGCGCTGGCGGAACTGAAGGCCGACCGGTGATCGCGGCCGACACCAGCACCTGGATCGCCTATCTCGAGGGAGATGGCGGCGAGGACGTGGAACTGCTTGACAAGGCGCTCGGAGACCGGCAAGTGCTGATGGTCCCTGTGGTGCTCGCCGAACTGTTGAGCGACCCGAAGCTGCCAGCGGAAGTCGCCGAGACTCTCGCCTCACTACCGCTGGTCGAGCTCCAACCCGGCTATTGGCAAAGGGCAGGCGCTTTGCGGTCGAAGGTGCTGGCCAAGCGCCGCAAGGCCCGTCTCGGCGATGCGCTGATTGCCCAGAGCTGTATGGATCGCGGGATTCCGCTTCTGACGCGGGACCGGGACTTCCGGGCCTTCGCGGAAGCCGCGGGGCTCCAACTCGTGATTGGGCCGGCGAGGAAATGATCCGGCTTTTTCTCGCAGGAATTCGGCTTTTTTCGTCTGAATGAGCGTCTATTTCTCCATCACCCGGCGGGCGTTTCTGCGCCCTGAAACAGGCTTGCCCCCCACCGGAAGTTCAAGTCTTTTTTACACCCCGCCCCGCCCGTTCGTGAACTCCTCTCTCCGCCCGCAACCCCGCAACTGGCCGTGTCTTCGCCACTTCCGCGTCTCTGCTTTGCCCGCCGTGTCCGTCTTGCCGTGCCATCCTGCGCCCCCGCAACGTTCACCGGAGGCCGTTTTCTCCCCGTCTCTGAACCAAACCAGGGCTTGGCTTACGGCGCAGCAGAAATTGTCCCACCCCAGACCGGACGACTCGGAGCGAGGCGATCGAGTTGGCCTTATGCCGCTCGGCGAGCACGCGCTGGGCCGCGGGGTTGGAAGTCGGAAGGAATCTCCGGCGCGCCTGCCCAACTGCTCAGCCGCCTGCTATATTTGGCGATGATTCCGCTATGACAAACTTGCGCCGCTCCTCCGATGAAATCAGGGTGAAACTCCAGGCCGCGAGGCAGAGAGCCCCGCGGGACTTTGACTGGTACCCGCACGATACGCTCGCCAACATCCTCACCATCGAGCGGCTGACCGGCGGAGATTCGAGAGGACTTCTGGACCTGGCCGCGGGCAAGCCGGTGCTCGACATCGGATGCGCCGACGGCGAGATGGCGTTCTGGCTCGAGTCTTTGGGCTGCGAGGTTCATGCCATCGACAACCCCGTGACCAACTTCAACAGCATGCTCGGAGTGCGGGCGCTGCGCGGGGAGTTGCATTCGAAGATTCAAATCCTGGAGGCCGACCTCGATTTCAGGTTCACCTTGCCGGCGCCGGAATACGGACTGGCTTTCGCCCTCGGACTGCTCTACCATCTCAAGAACCCGTTCTACCTGATGGAGAGGCTCTCCAAGCACGCCCGCCATTGCTTCTTCAGCACCGCGATCACGGAATATCTCCCCGGGCTGTATGAGAATGCCGCGGCCGCGCCGGCGGCTTACCTGGCGGACGTCTACGAGGTCAACCGCGACAGCACGAACTACTGGTTCTTCACAGATGCCGGCTTCCGCCGCCTGCTGGCCAGATCGAACTGGGAAGTTTGCCGCTACCTGCTTCTGACCGACGAGGGGAAATCGGGTCCCGGAAGCATCGCCGGACAGCGCGCCTTTTGCCTGGCGCGCAGCAAGTATGTGAATGCGGGCTCGGTCATCCTCTACGGCGGAGGGTGGCATCGCCCGGAGGAGGCCGGCTGGAGGTGGACGGAACGCAAGTTCGCCATTCGAATCGAAAGCGCCCGGTTCACGGGCGCGGATGAAATCCGCCTGGAGCTTTACGTGCCGGAGATTGTCCTCGCCGGCGGGAAGTCCGTCACACTCCGCGCCCTGGCCAACGGTCAGCCTTTGGCGCCGGAGAGCTTCCTCTCGCCGGGCCTGTACGAGTACCGCCGCAAACTCCCCGTCCCGGCCGGCGAATCCGACGTCAGAATCGACTTCTCCCTGGACCGGGCGCTGCCGCCGGACGCCGCCGACAGCCGGGAGCGCGGGATCATTGTGCGAGCCGCGGAAGCCTGCGGTTCCGCCTGAAACGCCCAGTGCCGCTACTCCCGCCTCCAGACCACCTCGCCGTCAACGATGGTGACGGCGGCGCCGCCGCGGAACGTGCGCCCGTGGTAGGGCGAGTTGCGGCTCTTTGAAAGGGACTTGTTGAGATCGTAGGTCCAGGGCCGCTCCGGATCGAAGATCGTCACGTCCGCGGCCGCTCCGGGAGACAGGGTTCCGCGGTCCAGCCGCAAGATGGCGGCCGGTCCGGCCGTGAACAGGGCCACCAGCCGCGCCAGGGAAATCTTCCCTGAGTGATACAGGACCTCCAGCGCGATCCCCAGCGCCGTCTCGAAGCCGATGATCCCGAACGGGCAGCGCTCGAATTCCTGCATCTTCTCGCTGCCGGGATGCGGAGCGTGATCCGTGGCGATGGCATCCACAATCCCCGAGGCGATCCCGTCCGCCACGGCGGCGACATCCTCCGGCGATCGCAACGGAGGCTTCATCTTGTAATTGCTGTCATAGGACGGCATCGTCGCATCCGAGAGCGAAATGTGGTGCGGCGTCGCCTCGCATGTGATGGCGAGTCCCTTCGCCTTGGCCTGGGCGACCATCTCCAGGGACCGGCGGGTCGAGATGTGCGCCACGTGGTAGCGCGCCCCGGTGTCCTCCGCCAGCAGAATGTCGCGGGCCACGATCACATCCTCGGCGCACCCGGGAATTCCTCTCAGCCCCAGGCGCGTCGAGAGCATCCCTTCGTGCATGACGCCGCCCGCGCTCAGGTTGAGGTCTTCGCAATGCTGAATCACCGGCAAGCCGAATGAGCGGGCCGTCTCCATCGCGCGCCGCATGACCCGCGCGTTCATGACCGGCAAACCGTCATCGGAAATCGCCACCGCGCCGGCCTGCTTCATGGACCCTATCTCCGCCAGCGCCTCGCCCTTCGAGCCGGCGGTGATCGCCCCGACCGGGAAGACGTTCGTGCACGCATGGCGGCTCGCGCGCTCGATGATGTAGCGCGTCACGGTGGGATTGTCGTTCACCGGGGCCGTGTTGGGCATGGGACAGACGGAAGTGAAGCCTCCGGCCGCCGCGGCCCGGCAGCCGGTCTCGATGGTTTCCGCATGTTCGAAACCGGGCTCGCGCAGGTGGGCATGCATGTCGATGAATCCCGGCGCCACCACAAGCCCCGCGGCCTCCAGGATCTCCGCGCCGCCGGCGCTCAAGCCCGGTCCCACGGCTTCGATCCGGCCGTCGCGGATCAGCACATCCGCCACCTCGTCCCGCCCGTTCGCCGGGTCGATGACACGTCCATTTCGGATGAGCAGTTTCGGCATAGTCACCCCAGAATGCGCTCCAGCACCGCCATTCGCACGGCGACGCCGTTCTCCACCTGATTCAGAATCACGGACACCTGCGAGTCCGCCACCTCGGAGGCGATCTCGCGTCCGCGGTTGATCGGGCCGGGATGCATCACAATCGCGTTCGGCCGGGCCAGTTCCAGGTGCTCAAGCCGCAGTCCGAAGAACTGGAAGTACTCGCCGGCGGGGAAGGCGGCCTCGTGCTGCCGCTCCAGTTGCACGCGCAACATCATGATTACGTCCGCGTCCCGGATGGCCTCGCGGATATTGTGCGAAATGCGCACCCCCGGCGCCATTCCCGCCAGCTCCGCCGGCAGCAGCGGCGCCGGTCCGCAGAGCACGATGTCCACTCCGAACTTGGACAGCAAATAGATGTTCGACCGCGCAACCCGGCTATGGATGATGTCTCCGATAATCGCCACCCGCAGCCCCTCCAGCGACGGCCGCTGGTCCAGGATGGTGCGCGCATCGAGCAGCGCCTGCGTGGGATGTTCGTGCGTCCCGTCCCCGGCGTTGATAATGGGCGTGGGCAGATGGCGCGCCAGGAAGTGCGGCGCGCCGCTCGCCGCGTGACGCATGACGATCGCGTCCGGCCGCATGGCGGCGAGCGTGTTCAGCGTATCCACCAGCGACTCTCCCTTGGAAACGCTGGACCCCGCCGCGGTGATCGAGATGGCGTCGGCCCCCAGGCGCTTGGCCGCGATCTCGAAACTGGTCCGGGTTCGCGTCGAAGCCTCGTAGAAGAGGTTGACGATCATCTTCCCTTTGAGTACGTCCAGCCGCTTGAACGAATGGTTCTGCATGGGCTGGAAATCCTTGGCGCGGGTCAGGATGGCTTCGATCTCCGCGCGGGGCAAGTCCTCGATCCCTAGCATTCCTCTCGGCATGGCTCACCCGTCCGTTCGTTCCACCAACAGCACCTTCTCGGTCTGGTCGATCTCCTGGAGCTTAACTTCGATGATCTCGCGGCTGCTGGTCTGGACCTTGCGGCCGATATACCGCGCCTCCACGGGCAGTTCCCGGTGGCCCCGGTCGATCAGCACCAGCAATTGCACCCGCGCCGGACGTCCGTTGCGGAACAATCCGTCCAGCGCCGCCCGCACCGTGCGTCCCGTGTACAACACATCGTCGACGAGGATGATGTCCTTGCCCGCGACGGGGAAGTCCAGCCGGCTCTGGTTCACGACCGGAGCATCGGCGATCGTGGAGAGGTCGTCGCGGTACAAGCTGATATCGAGAGAGCCGACCGGCGCCTTGAGCTTCTCGATGGCTTCGATCTTGGCCGCCAGCCGCTGGGCCAGGGGAACGCCTCGCCTGTGAATGCCGACGAACGCGAGCCTGGCAAAATCGGGGGACTTCTCCAGGATCTCATGCGCCAGCCGGACCAGGGTCCGGTCGATCTCGGAAGCGCTCATGATCTGCGTTTTTACGCGGGTCTGGGGCATAGGAGTCACATTTTCAAACGGTAAGGTTAGCACAAGTTCCGGTCCGGGGCCCGGCTTTCGGGCGCGGGCTGTGCAGCCTGCCACCGGCCGCTACGGCGCCTTCACCGGACAACGCTCGATCCCGGTCCCCCCGCCCGCTTCCCAGCAGCCCGCCGTCGCGGCGGACCCCAAATCCTGCCCGTTCCAATTGATCCGCGCCGGCAGCCACTGAGCCGGCAAGTCCAGGCGAAACGCCCCCACGCCCCGGGTGATGACCAGGATCTCCCCAGCGTCCGGCAGCCACTCCGCTTGAAGCCGGGCCGTCCAGGTCTCCTCACGCTTGGGAAGCAGCACCCGCGTCTCCAGGCGCTGGCGCTGGCTGCCGCGCTCCACCATGACGGCAACCGCTCTCTCCTCGCCCATCTGGTCCATCAGCGCCGCGTAGTCCGCGGGACCCTGGACCGGACGCCCCGCCACGGCCATGATTCGATCGTTCAGCCGCAGCGGTCCCCGGTAATCCGCCGGCAGCCACGAGACCACCACTCCCGGACCCGGCGCGCCGGCGTCGTAGCCGAAATTGCCGAGCGCCAGGTACGCGCCGGAACCCGGCGACACCCGCCCGACCGGCAGCACGTCATTGCGCTGACCAGGATCAAAGCGCGTGATCTCAACCCAGAAACAACGGGCGAAACCCAGGTTCCCCGTCTCCAGGTCGAGCTTCAAGGGATACCTGTCCATACGCCACTGAGCCAGCCAGTCCAGGGCCGCTTCCCGCGTATACCGCTCGGGCGGGCCCGCGACCACACGAAACTCGGCGGCCCGCAGCTTGCGCAGAAACGGCTCGGCCGCGCCGGAAGGAATCACCCAGAGTACGGGCGTCAGGGCCGTGTTGCCCCCAAAGAGCCGGTTGGTCTCGATGGCGGCGCGCGGCTCGCCTCCGAAGGCGGCCGCCGCCGCGAACAAGCCGGGGACGCGGGAGGCCGTATAGAACGCGACGGGCACGGTCACCTCCGCCGCCGCCAGATAAACCCGGGCGGGGTCCGCATTCAGCCGCCCCTTGGCGTCACCAACGAGCGCCTCCAGAAGCCTCACAGTCCCATCGTTCGCCGCGCCCGATCCCGAAGCCTTGCCATAGGGCACGGCCAGCGCCCAGCGGCGCCCGGCGGCAGACTCCCGCCATTCGTCCAAGACCGCCTTGGCGCCACTCCGCTCCAGGCCCGGCGGCGCCACCACCAGCAAGGGGACGGGCTGGGCAGTGTCCCCCGCGGGGACAGCGTAATAACCCAGGTTCCCATCCGGGAAGGGCACTCTGAATTCGAGCGCTTCCTGCGCCGCCAGGCTGGCGCAGAGGCCGGCAAGCAGTGCCAGAGTGCGCATGAGAATCTCTCCGGAAGCCTTACCGCCGCATCCGGCCGCGGATGCGCTTGGCCAGCCGCTCGATCTCCTCCGCTGTCTTGATCGCGTTCACGGACAGAACCCGGTGGTCGCTCTTCTCCAGGCCCGCCTTCAGGCTCTGGGCCAGGTCCAGCAACCGGGCGGCGTCCTTAAGGTTTTGCTCATGCTCCTGCCGGAGGATTTCTTCCTTCTGAATCTTCCCGCTGGGCAGCCGGATCTCCCGCTCTTCCTCCTGTCCGCGCATCTCGAACTGCGAGGCGAGCAACGCCAGACACGCCGACACAATCGCCAGTTGCAGAAAACTCGTCGGTCTGCTCATTCGCTATTGCTATCATAACGGCTTATGGATGATGTGAACGTAGGAATCGTGGGCCTGGGAAACGTGGGCTCGGGCACGGTGACCATTCTGGCCGAGAACGCGGAGCAGATCGCGCTCAAGCTAGGCTTCAACCTGCGCGTGAAGGCCGTGTCCAGCCTGGACGCCGACACCAGACAATTGCCGGAATCCTTGGGCCCGGTGGAGCGGACCTTGGACTGGCGGCGCGTCGCCACGCATCCCGAAGTGGACATCGTGGTCGAGCTGGTCGGCGGAACGACCGTGGCGCGCGAGATTCTCGAAACCGCCATCGACAACAAGAAGTCCGTCGTCACCGCCAACAAGGAACTGATGGCGCTTTGCGGCCCCGATCTGTGGGATCGCGCCATCGGCGCCGGCGTGAACGTCGCCATGGAAGCGAGCGTGGCCGGCGGCATCCCCATCCACGCGGTCCTGCGCGAGGGGATCTCCGGGGACCGCCTCGTCGCCCTGTACGGCATCCTGAACGGCACCAGCAACTACATCCTCACCGAGATGGAGAAGCACGGCGATTCGCTGGAGAAGGTGCTGGCGGAAGCCCAGAGGCTCGGGTTCGCGGAAGCGAACCCCGGCGCGGACATCGATGGCTGGGATGCGCGCTCCAAGCTGGCGCTGCTGGCGGCGCTGGCCTTCGGGGAGAGGATCACGCCTTCCGACATTTTCACGGAAGGCATCCGCCGCATTTCGCCCATCGATTTCCAGTACGCGCACCGCCTGAAGCACACCATCCGGCTGATCTGCGCCGCTCGCCAGACCAAAGACGGCTTGATCCTGTCGGTGCGTCCGTCCTTGATCCCCCAGTCCACGATTCTGGCCAGCGTGCAAGGCTCCTACAACGCCGTCTGGGTGAAGGGCCGCTACGGGGAAGACACATTCTATTACGGGCGCGGCGCCGGCTCGCGGCCCACGGGCGTGGCGGTGGTGAGCGACCTGATGCGCGTGGCGCGCGAGATCCGTTACGGCAGTCCGGAGCGCGTCTCTCCCTTCGCTCATGAGCGTCTCGGAGAATACCAGCCCATTCCGGTCACCCGCCAGAAGCGGGCCTATTATCTGCGCTTCCGGGTCACCGACCGGCCGGGCATCATCGCCGCCCTGGCGGGCATCCTGGCCGAGCAGCGGATCAGCCTGGAAGCCGTGCTTCAGCTTCCGTGCGACACCAAACACGACCTGCCCTTCGTGATCACCGTCGAGCCGTCGCCGGAAGAGGCGATTTTGCAGGCGGCCGAGAAGATGTCCTCCCTGGACTTCCTGCTGGAGCCCCCTCTGGCCCTGCCCATGGAGGAAGGCTTGTAGCCGCGCGGCTGGACCGTCTCATTCTGAGACAGGAGGAGGAAATCGCCAGGCGGCCTCCGCGGTCTCCCGGCTAGCCGAGAGCCTCGAAGATTCCCCGCTGCTTGTTCTTGCGGACACGGTTCCACGGAAACACGCGGCCGTTCATGGCGATGTAAACGCCGGGCGGCAGAGTCTGCACGAATGCCAGCGCGCTTCCCAGGTTGAACATCCCATCGGAGCTGCCGAACTTATAGGGAACCATGGCGCCGGTCAGAACCACGGTCTTCCCGGCCACCTCCCGCGCCAGGTGGGCGGCGGTCTCGACCATCGTGTCCGTGCCGTGCGTCACCACTATCCTGGGCTCCGGCGCTCTGCGGCAATGCTCCGCGATCCTATCGCGGTCGTCTTCCGTCATGTCCAGGCTGTCCACCATCATGACCTTCTCGACGTCCACTTCCAGCAGGCACCGTCCCAGCGACAGCATCTCCTGCACGTGCGTGTCGTGGAAATAGAGCTCGCCGGTCAGTTCGTTGTACTCTTTGTCGAACGTGCCGCCGGTGACCAGAATGCGAATTGCGCCCGTGTTCATAACACTCCCGCTCCCGTGACCGGTTCGCGCCGCCCATCGATCCAGCCGGCCCAGATGTGGAAGATCACAAACCCCAGCCCGGCCCTGCGCGAATCTCCCGCGTGGAGTGGCATGTCCTGAGGGTGCGAAACAGCGTCGGGCACCCAGTGACTCACCACCAGGGCGGCAACGGCAATGGTCCCCGCGTGGTAGCGGCGCAATCCCCAATATGCCCCTCCGGCGAGCCCCGCCCAGAGACAAGCGAACAGCACACTGTGCGACCAGGGGTAGGAAGTGAAGCTCGCCCTGAGGAAAGGATTCCGCGGGGAGGCAATCTCCATCCGTTCCCAGACGGCCGGCAGGAACAACGGGAAGAGGATATCCAAGGCGCCCGAGGCGGCCAGCAAGACCCCGAGAGACGTTCCGGGGGCTGCCCGCTTCGCGGCGAACCCAAGCGCCAGGTGACCGATGAACATGGAGAGAAATCCCGGGGCGTCTCCTAGAGTATAGCTTCGGCCCGCGCCTGCGGCATGGCGCGCCGGCCGGCGCTTCGCCTCGCAGGACACCGCCTCGCCGATGCTAGACTGGAAAATATGGTTGCCAGGCAGAAAAAAGAGAAGCTTCCCATGCCTCCCCTGAAGCAGTGGGCGCCGGTTGTCGCTCTGGGATGGCTGGTCCCGGGCGGCGGACACTTTCTTTTGAAGCGCAGGGGCCGGGGGGGGCTCATCCTGTTCTCGGTTGCCTCCATGTTCCTGCTGGGGATCATGACGCGCGGCGTCCTGTTCCAGCCCAAGACGGGCGGCATGCTGGAAACCATCATTTACTGCGGCGGCTTTCTGAGCGACCTGGCGTCCGGCGTCCTCTACCTGCTCACCGTCTGGATGGGGTACGCGCAGCCGGATGTCGCCGGCCACGTGCATGACTATGGCACAAAGTTTCTGGTCACGGCGGGATTGCTGAACGTGCTCGCATTGGTGGACGCCTACGAGATCGCCGCCGGGAGGAAGAGCTGATGCCGAAGGTCAACCTGACTCACTTTGAAGCCGCGATCCTCTTCGCCCTGTTCGTTTCCATCGTTTTGGGAATCGTCACCAAGAAGACCGACCGCGAGCGCTTCCGCTATGGGCTGAAGTGTTTCGGCTACTTCCTGCTGGCGCTGTTCGCGATCGGGTGGGCCATGCGCCTGGGCCACGGATAACCGGCCGAACCCGCCTCCCCGGAGGATCGACGCCATTTTCGGACGCGCCCCTCGCTTTCAGCGGCCGTGCCTGAGCGCGCCTCTATAATGGAAGTGAACCTGGAATGAAGCGCTTCTATATCGAAACCTTCGGCTGCCAGATGAACGTGCATGACTCCGAGAAGGTCAGCGGCACGTTGGAGGCCTTGGGCTACGCGCAGACCGCCAGCGTCGAGGACGCGGACCTGGTTCTCTACAACACGTGCAGCATTCGGGACAAGGCCGAGCAGAAGGTCTACAGCCGCTTGCAGCAATTCAGGAAGTCGCCGAACGGCAAGCTCTTCGGGGTGCTCGGCTGTGTGGCCCAGCAGGAAGGCCTGCGGATTTTCGAGCGAGCCCCCCACGTCAGCCTCGTCTGCGGCTCGGCCAGCTACCCGCGCCTTCCCGACCTGATCGCCGAACTGGAGCGGGGCCACCGCCGGGTCACCGGCCTGGACCTGGATTCCGGCGACACATTCGAGACTCCCTATACCCGCCGCGGCGACTCCTACCGCGCCTGGATCACCATCATGGAAGGCTGCGACAAGAGCTGCGCCTACTGCGTGGTGCCCTTCACGCGCGGTCCCGAGCGCAGCCGCAGCCGGGAGAGCATTCTGAAGGAGGCCCGGCGGCTGGCGGAGGAAGGCTGGACGGAAATCCAGCTTCTCGGCCAGAACGTCAGCAGCTATCACGACCCGGACCGGGCGGACTACGGCTTCGCCGAACTGCTGAGGGAGGTTGCCGAGATCCCCGGCCTGAAGCGCGTTCGCTTCACGACATCGCACCCGCGCGATTTTGGCCGCGAAATCGTGGAGGCGATCGACTCCAACCCCGTGCTGTGCGACCACGTGCACCTTCCCGTGCAATCCGGATCCACGCGCGTCCTGGAGCGAATGCAGCGGCAGTATACTCGCGACGAGTACTTGCGCCGTATCGAGTGGCTCAAAAACGCCCGCCGGCAGATCGCCATCACGACCGACATCATCGTCGGTTTCCCCGGCGAGACCGAAGCCGACTTCGAGGAGACACTGCGCCTCGTCGACGAGACCGGCTACGACGCCATGTTCAGCTTCAAGTATTCTCCCCGCCCCAACACCGCCGCCCTCGGCCTCGGCGGCCAGGTCCCCGAGGAGGAGAAGGGCCGCCGCCTGGCGATTTTACAGGAAAGGCAGCGCGCCATCCAGATCCGCAAGCACGCGGCCATGGTCGGCTCCATCCAGGAGGCGCTCGTGGAAGGCTATAACAAGGCGACGCGGCAGTGGATCGGGCGCACGTCCCAGAATCGCGTGCTGAACTTTACGCACCCAGATCCGGCCGCCGAGCCGAAGCCGGGCAGTTACTTTTCGGTGCGGGTGACCCGGGCAGGGCCGAATTCTCTGGCCGGTGAGAGCGTCAATCTGTTGTAATGGAAGGAGGGGGATGCCATGGAAGTTGAGATGAAGATCCGGGGCCTGATGATGGACCCGGTCACCAACATGCCGATCGTCATCCTGAAGGACGTCAAGGGGAACTCCATCTTGCCCATCTGGGTGGGGATGTACGAGGCCAACGCCATCGCCCTCGAGATCGAGAAGATTTCCACGCCGCGTCCCATGACCCACGATCTGATCCGGACCCTGCTCACGGGGCTCGACACCGGCGTCCGCAAGGTGGTGGTCAGCGAACTGAAGGACGACACCTTTTACGCCGTCATCTGGCTGGAGAAGGACGGCGCGCTCATCAGCGTCGATTCGCGTCCCAGCGATGCGCTCGCCATCGCGCTCCGGGTGGACTGCCCGATTTACGTCGACGAGGCGGTGCTGAACTCCTCCAAGGCCGCGGCGGCGGTCTCCGAAAAGATCGACAGCGACCAGCTTCGCCGCTGGCTGGAAGGCCTGGGCGACGAAGACCTGGGCCGTTACAAGATGTAGGGGCCATTCCGGTCAGGCGGCTTCCAGCACGCGCAGTTCGATGCGTAACCCCGCGGCTGTCGCCATGTTCACCAGCGCGTCGAGGGCAAACAGGTTGATCTTGCCGCGCATCAGGTCGGAGACGCGCGGCTGCGTCACGCCGAAAAGCCGGGCCGCTTGCGCCTGGCTCATCCCGGCACGAGTGATGTGATCCTTCAAGGCGATCATCAGGACCGAGCGCAGCTTCATGTTGGCGGCCTGCTCGGGCGTGTCTTCGGTAGCGTCCCACACACTGGAAAAACGTTGCTTGTTCATTGCCCTGGCTCCTTCAAAAACTCGACGCAACGCTTGGCGGCAAGTTCCACGTCCGCCTTTCTTGTTTTCTCTGCCTTTTTCTGGCAGCAGTGCAGCACGTAGATCGCGTCGGCGAATTTCGCCACCTGGAGGACGTCGAACGCGTCAGCCTCATCCCGAATTCGAATCTATTTGGCGCCCCGGTCCACCGTGCTCATGGGCTTCCTGTCCTCCGCTTCCCGGCCGTTTTGCACTTGGTCCAACGGATGGCCGGCCTCACGCCGGGACGTCAGCGGGAAGGCGCGCAAGTCTTCCAGGGAGCTGCCCCGAAATTCGACGGGTTTGGAACCCGCCACGCCTGAATAGCATACAAAGTTTTGTATGTCTGGCGAAGTGGACCTCCACCGGCATGGGACCCTTCCGGCGCTTCGTGCAGCCGGTGGAAAGATGGCGCGCTGTACGCAGCGGGAGCTTCCAAAAACAGGTTGATCGGTTGGTAACGGCGGCGGGGGCTGTCAACCTGGCCGTCAACTGCCGCAGCCTCCCGGAACCCTTGCCGCCACTTTGGTTTCGGCGGTCGTCGTCAACTGGCGTCAACCAGTTTCCAGGCGCAGTGGCCGGCGGCAGCGTGCAATCTTTCTACCAGCTGCAAATGGACGCCGGAAAGGACCCAGCGGGCGTTTGGGCGAGCTCGGCTCGGGCGGCGGGATTCCGTTACTGGCCGCTCACCAAGTCTGCATCAGGCTGCCTGGCGTCGACGCTGTTCATCGGCTGCTCACTCGAAGATCGGCGCGAGCTTCGCCAGCACTTCGTCCATGATCGCGCTGGGGACGCTTTCCAGTTTCTTGCCGCCGCGTGCGCGGAGATCGAGCGCGCGGGGTTGATCGCAGCGGACGACGCCAGTGGTCTTGGTCCCGGCGCCCGTCAGGGGCACGGCGAATCCAGCCGTCCGTGCAAAGCTCCCTCCGCTGGTGATGGGAACAACCACGGGCACTCTGGTCACCAGATTGAACGCCTCCGGCGAAACGATCAGGACCGGGCGGCGGCCCTTTTGCTCATGGCCTTCGGAGGGATCGAGTCCGACCAGCCAGATCTCACCCCGCTTCATCAGAGGATCTCGGCCCCTGCCGGCTTGCTACTGAGCCAGTCACGGTCTTCCTTGGTGCGGGCCTTCTTGGGATTGCACTGCGCCAGGAGTTCGTCCAGGGTATAGCGGGGACGCTGCTGCGGCTCCACGACCAGCCGGCCGCTTTCAATCGCGATACCGACCTGGGCGCCTGGCCGCAGGCGAAGGATATCGAGCAGCGCGGGTGGGACGGCCAACATGACCGAGCCGCCGACTTTGCGTAGATTCGTTGTGTGCATGGCAGTTCTCGATAGTTATATTATAGTATAACATCCCGGCGGAAACGCCAGAGCCTCGCTACGCCCGCCGGCATGGGACCCTTCCGGCGCTTCGTGCAGCCGGTGGAAAGATGGCACGCTGTGCGCCGCGG
>Ga0209381_1002745_pt1 | contig 20710 bp, 16 predicted proteins | sample DewCreD2012metaG_FD_184111 | JGI IMG/M metagenome (GOLD analysis project Ga0209381, IMG submission 184111) | Hot spring sediment bacterial and archeal communities from British Columbia, Canada, to study Microbial Dark Matter (Phase II) - Dewar... ...
GCGCGGCGGCGCGGTGGGGCGTTACCCTCCCGAACGTATTGGAACGTTCGGGAGGGGGGTAAACAGCTTTCTCACCTCCCCACATCCCATTTGCCTCTCAGAACTTATGGACAGAGCAAATGCCTCGTTGCGAAGGGGCCGCCCTTCTCTGCTGCCTGGGCCGCGAGGGTGGGGCGCAGCAGCGCGGCTTGCAACTTAGGCGGCAATGTGCTTTGCTGGGAGCCGGGGAACCCAGGTGAAGGAGGCTCTGCGATGCACGGGCGAAAGTGTGATGGCGGCAGAGCGTTGAGCCGCAGGGGGTTTCTGGCGCTGGGGGCCGCAGGCCTGGCGGGGCCTTATGTGGTGACGTCGGGCGCGCTGGGCGGGCCGGGGCGGCCGGCGATCAGCGACCAGGTGACGCTGGGGATGATCGGCGCGGGCGGCCGCGGCAGCGGCCTGGCGATGGGCCGGGTGCTCGCGGTGTGCGACCCGTGGAAGAACCGCCGCGAGAACCTGGCCAGCCGGTTCAAGGCGACGCCGTATAACGATTTCCGCGAGCTGCTGGCCCGCGAGGATATTGACGCGGTCTCGATTGGCACGCCGGACCATTGGCACGTGCCCATCGCCGTGGCCGCGGCCAAGGCGGGCAAGGACATGTATGTCGAGAAGCCGCTGGGGGTGAGCATTCGCCAGGACCTTGTGTGCCGGGAGACGATTCGCCGCTATGCACGGGTGTTTCAGTATGGCACGCAGCAGCGGTCGAGCGCCCACTGCCGGTTCGGGTGCGAGCTGGTGCGGAACGGGCGGATCGGGCAGGTGAAGGAGATCATCGTGGTGGCGCCCAACAGCGGGCCGGGGGGGAACACGGTGCCGAAGCCGGTGCCGGAGGGGCTGGACTACGATATGTGGCTCGGCCCGGCGCCCTGGACGCCGTTTACGGGCTGCCCGCTGGGCGGGGGGAACTGGTATCACTGCTACGACTACGCCCTGGGCTTCATCGCGGGCTGGGGGGCGCATCCGCTCGACATCCTGGTGTGGGGCTACGACATTCGGAAGGCCGGCATCTGGGAGGTGGAGGGGACGGGCAAGATCGCGTCCGAGGGACGCAACGACGCGGTGTATGACTGGGACGTGCGGATCACCTTCGGCAACGGCGTCAAGCTCCGCTTCACCCCAGGCGGCGACCACACGCGCTTCATCGGCACCGAGGGCTGGGTGGGCATCTCGCGCGGATACATCAAGGCCGAGCCCGAATCGCTCCTCAAGAGCACCATTCGCCCGGAGGAAATCCACCTCCCTGTAAGCCACAGCCACGGCGGGAACTTCCTCGACGCCGTCCGCTCCCGCACCGACCCCGTGAGCAACATTGAGGACGCGGTGCAGAGCGACCTGGTGAGCCACGTGGGCGACCTGGCCATCCGCCTCGGCCGAAAGCTGCGCTGGGACCCCATCAAGGAGGAGTTCCTCGACGACCCCGACGCGACGCGGCTGATGACCCGCCCGATGCGCGAGCCGTGGCGCCTGTGAGGGGGGGGCGCAGGGGGCGAAGACGCCTCCCCCGACCCTGGGGCTATGACGGGCCTCTAGCCACATCAGCTTGCTGGCGCGGAACACGCGCGTCACGCGCGCCGGGGGGCCGGCTTCGCCGCTGCGGTTCTGGCCCACTGGCGCAGTCCGCCTATCTCTTTATCGCCACAGTGATTACAGCGAACGCTACAGGGCAGCCTAGCTGCTCACTCTACCGCGCGCGACCGCTTGCGGGCGCGGGCACGCGAGAGCCTGCCCAGCCAAGATCGAGGAGCCAAAATCGAGGGCTACCCCTTGACAAGTGACTTCTGGGCGCTAAAATGGAATACGTTGGGCGAGGACGTGGCTCGCGGCGCCAGCGCTGGTATCGCGCGGCGGCTGAAGCCCTGCCCGGGTTGCCCGCACCGAAACTCGAGGGCACCCTGGGTGAGGCCCATGAGCTGGAGCCACAGGTCTGGGGAGTGTGACCGCCCTTCGGGGGGGAACGCGCAACGGTTTGCTGCTATCCGCCAGTTGCGTTGTAAAGCACTGGCGGATAAGCAGATAGGGCGAATGTGGCCGAAGTGTTGTAACGTTTCGTTGCGCGCGGGTAGCGGCCCGCTGGGGTCGCGGCGACCGCTGCGCCTAGGTTAGGAGCCGTAAACAGAAGCAAGGCCGCCACTTGCGGCGAGGCGGCTGCGTGTGGTGCCCACGGCGTGAGGTGGCACGGATTTTGCGTCCTCTGTGGCGCGAGGTTCTGAGCGAGAGTGTCCCCTCACCTGTTGTCGTGGGAGCCGACCATGGCAACGCAGCTCCAAGCCCCGGCGGCCTCAAGGCCCGGCGTGGGGTCGGAACTGGCCGCCGTGATACGCCGCCATTTCCTCTTCGAGACCTATGAGGAGATGGCGCGACGCGTCGGTGTGGCGCCCGCGGACGTCGAGGCCGCGTTCCGCGAGACCTACGGCTGCGGCATCCGCAGGAAGCGCCTGGAGGTGCGGCGGGCCTACATCGCCGGCGGCCCGCGGCTGCCCGACGACGAGATCGGGCGCCGTCTGGGCATCTCGCGCAAGCAGGTAGTGGAAATCCGGACCCAGCTCCGCGCCCGCGGCCTCTACCAGGGCCGCAAGCCGGGGCTGCCCACTCGTGATGGAGCAGTGAGGCGCCGTGAGCGTCATCGCTACATCATCGAGCACTACGCCACGCAGACCAAGCAGGAGATGGCCGACGCCCTCGGCGTGTCGGCCGAAACGATACGCTTGGACTTCAACGACCTGCGCCGCCGCGGACTCGTCCAGCCGCTGTGCCGCTGCCGGCTCGAGTTCGTCGCCGCCCACGAGGCCGCCCCCGAGCGCCACCTCGCCGCCGAACTCGGCATCAGCATCTACGGCGTCAGGTTTATCAAGCGAAAGCTTCGCAAACTGAGGGTAAGTATGAACCTCCTCCGCTGCCAGGTAGAAAAGGAAATCAGGACCCGCTACGCTCCTGCCACAGGCGAATACATCGTAGAGTGCATGCGCCGCGCTCTCAATGTCCTTGAGCTGCCCCAACAGCGCGTCCTGCTCGAGAACGCAGGCCGCATCAAGGACACCGACCTTCAGCCCATCTTCTGGCACCTCGTCCGCACCGACGTCCAGGGCCGCGCCCGCATCATCCGCAAGATCGAGGCCGGCATCACCGACCTCAAAGAGCTCGAGCGCACCAACTAGCCCAGACGGCGTCCCCCCCGTGACCCGCCGCGCCCCCGCGCCGCGGGTCGCGCCATTTCGGGCAAGAGCGGGGGGAGCTTCTTGCAAGAAGCTCCCCCCGCGCCCCCCGCAAGAACTCCTGCACTCGGCCGGGTGCGAGCCGGGATTGCAGGTGGCTTCCGTAGCCCCGAAGGGGCGTGACCAGACAAGACCAACTACCCACAATTACGGCTCACACCCTGAGGCCCCGCCCGCGCCCGCGGCTTGGGCCAGGGACGAGAGGCCGCGCCCCGCGCGTTCGTAGTGCGGGCTTCAGCCCGTGTCCTCCGTCGAAGGTGCGGGCTGGGCCGAGTGAATCAACGGCCCGTGAAGGCCGCACTACGACCGGCGAGGGGTCCGGCTCGGCCTCTCTTCCCTCCACCCTTTGCAGCCGAGTCGCTCAGATGCACGCCTGTTGCTCTGGGGCGTGCGGCGGGGGGATTCCCGAACCCCTTGGCTGGCAGGGGGTTGCGGCGAGGGGCATCGCTGAAAGATTTTTTCCGGAATCGCTCTGCGGTCGCTTTGTAGTCGCTCTGGTCCGCTGGCGCAGGCGAGGTTTGGCGCCCCGGCCCGCCCGCCCGCGCCTTCAGCCCTACCCTCCCGAAGGTATTGGAACCTTCGGGAGGGAATGGCCAGTCTTCCCAGGGCTTCGCTTCGCTTCGCCCTGGGCCATCGTAGTTCGCCCCTTCGGGGCTTGACGGAGCGAACGACCGGAAACTGGGGGCGTGTCAGTCGGGGCTGCGGCTTGACAGAAGATTGCCCGGCTGCTACGCTACCGAATGGCCAGTGCTCCGAGGCGGCCTCGCAGGGGGACATCCGCTGTGGAGCATCGGTGGATGGAGGCCTGGGGCAAGTGGTGTCGGGGCAGGGTTGTCTTGGGGAACTGCTCCGCCAGCAGGCTCACGCTCTGCTTTCTACATCGCGTTAGAGATAGATGATCGAGCTCTATCCGAACGCCTGGGGGGCGCGGCTTGAGGGGGCCTTCTGCGGCGTGCAGTGAGAGGCGTTGGTTGATCCGTTCGCCGGCTCCAACGTCAGCGGCGAGGTAGGCGCGCGATTCAGGCTTTCTTGGCGAGAAGCAGCGTTGTGGTTCCAGGGGGGGCGGGGGGATCCGCGGCACGCTGGCGGTGCGCAGGGCGAGGTGGGAATGGGTGAGTTGGTGAAGGTGGAATCAGCAGGGGTGGGGTGGGTGGTGGAGGGGGCCTGGGCCGAGGCCCTAGGCCGCGAGGTGTTGCCGATCGTCGGCGACCTGACGCAGCACCCGACGGCGCGGCTGCGGAAGCAGAGTCTGCTGCGGACGGTCTACCGGGTGACCCTTGGGGACGGCCGGACGGTGATGGTGAAGGAGTACCGCCTGCGGGCGCTGAAGGATCGGCTGAAGCGGTTGTTGCTGGGGCCGAAGCCGTTGCGGGAGTGGCGAGCGTCGAGGCGGTTGCTGGACCGGGGCGTGCCGGCCTCTCACGCGGTGGCCGTGGGGCTGCCGGCGAGCCGTTCGGGGGTGGTGGAGGGCTATCTGGTCGTGGAGGCGCTGCCGGACGTGGTGGGGGTGGGGAGCTATGCGGCGGCGCGGCCGCCCTCGCTGGTGTTTCGCCATGCGGCGCGGGGGACGGAGTCGGACGCCCCGCTTGCGGTGCGGCCGGCGGAGCCCGAGGAGGGCTTTGTGGGGGAGCTGGCGGGATTCGTCCGCCGGCTCCATGATGCGGGGGTGAGCCATTACGACCTTCACGGTGGGAACATCCTGGTGCGGACGTCGCTGCCGGCGGGGGCGGAGCGGTTTGTGGTGATTGACCTTCACCGCATCAGGGTCGGGCGGCCGCCGGGGCCGCGGCACCGAGCCGCGGCCATCGCGCAGCTGGCGGGCAGCCTGGTGGGTTCGTGGGAGGCTGCGCCGCGGGTGGTCGAGGAGTTTCTGGGTGCCTACCTGGGTGCTGGGGAGGCGATGAGGAGTCCGCTGCTGACGTCTGGGCGCATCGTGGGGCTGATGCGTCGGCGTGCGGCGGTGCGGGTGCGCAGCCGCGCGCGGCGGTGCCTGATGAACAGCTCGCGTTTTGTGGTGGACAGGATTCGCGGCTGGCGCATCTACCACAGCCGGGAGTTTCTTGCGGCCGAGTTGCTCTCGCTGTGGGAGGAGCACAAGGCGGGGGCGCCGGCCGGGGGGGTGAGCCGGTTTCCGTGGGAGGAGGGCGTGCTGGAGCTGACAGAGTATCCGCCGCGGGGCGCCCTGGCCCGCCTCTTGACGCGCTCGCCCGCCGTGCGGGCCTATGCTGCGGCGCACCGGCTGCGCGGCGAGAGGGGCAGCGGCCCCGAGGCCGTGGCGGCGGCCGATTGCCGCGAGGGGCCCGACCGCGGCAGGTCGTTTGCCGTGCTGCTGCGGCGCGAGGAGGTTGATTGTGCCGGGGCACCGGGGTGACAAGGGGGCGTTCTTCAAGCGGGCTTGAGGAGGCGGTGGCATGCGATGGTTGGCGCTTGGGGTGTGGCTGTGGGCTTGTGTGGCCGCGCGCGTGGAGGCGGTCGCGCCGCCGCTGCGGGTGGTGATGCTGTCGGGCTCGGGGGAATACAGGTCGGCCGAATCTCTTCCTGCCTTCGCTAAGCTCCTGGAGGAGAACTTCAACGTCAAGGCCACGGTGCTTCAGGCGAAGGGGGACAAGGAGATTCCCGGCCTGGAGGCGCTCGACGGGGCCGACGTGCTGGTGTTGTTCACCCGCCGCATCAAGCTGGAGGGGGAGCAGCTCGAGCGGCTCAAGAGGTTCTGCCTCTCCGGCAAGCCCATCGTGGGCATCCGCACGGCGAGCCACGCGATCCAGACCTGGCTGGAGCTCGACAAGGAGGTGCTCGGCGGCAACTACAGGGGCCACGGGCCGGGCAATGTCGTCCAGAGGGTCACGGTCAACCCCGCGGCGAAGGGGCACCCGGTGCTCAAGGGCGTGGGTGACTTCGAGTCGGCCTACAGCCTCTATCGCACCGGCCCGATTGCGGCGGACGCGACGCTGCTGCTGACGGCCTCGAGCGAGAGGCCCGCGGCGTCGGAGCCTGCGGCCTGGGTGCGCGAGCACAGGGGCGGCCGGGTCTTCTACACGTCGCTTGGCGGGCCGAAGGACTTCGATAGCCCCTCGTTTCGCCAACTGCTCGTCAACGCGCTCTTCTGGGTGGCGAAGCGCGAGGTTGAGCCAAAGCCCTGAGGCGCGATGCGCGGAGGGGACTGTTTCTGGCAGCAGGCGTTCTCTCCTCGCCGGCTGGTTCCCAAGAGGCGTCGGGCTTGGGGCTTGAGGGCGGCGCGGCGCCCGTGCGCTCATCCAGTGCCGAGCCACCGGGGGAGTCAAGAGCCGTGCCGGGGTTCTCTTGAAAACCCGCGCGCGAAGTTGTAAGATGAGGCCACACGGAGAGCGCGGTCCGATGGCACTGGAACGCCTCAACAAGGTGCTGGCCCGCGCGGGGCTGGGGTCGCGTCGGGCGGTGGAGGACTTGATCGCCCAGGGCCGCGTGACGGTGGATGGGGCCACCGTGACCGACCTGGGGCGGAAGGTGGACCCCGCCGCGTCGGACGTCCGCTGCGACGGCGAGCGGGTGCGGCCCGAGGCGCCGGCCTACTACCTGCTCAACAAGCCGCGCGGCGTCGTGTGCACGACCGACCCGCGCGAGGCTCGCACGCGGGCCATTGACTTCGCCGGCGGCGACAGCCGCCGCCTCTATACCATCGGGCGCCTCGACGCCGACAGCCGCGGGCTGATCATCCTGACCAACGACGGGGAGCTGACCGAGCGGCTCACCCATCCGCGGCACCAGGTGGCCAAGGTCTACCGCGTGTGGGTGCGCGGGGCGATGGACGAGGCGGCGTTGGCGCGGGTGCGCCGCGGCGTGCACCTGGCCGAGGGCAAGGCCTCCGTGGCGGCCGTCCGCGTGTGCACACGCCGCCGCGAGGCCACGGAGCTCGAGGTCGAGCTTCGCCAGGGCATCAACCGCCAGCTCCGCCGCGTCCTCGCAAAGGTCGGCCACCCCGTCTCCGACCTGTGCCGCGTGGCCATCGGCCCGATCCGTGACCCGAAGCTCAAGGAGGGCGCCTGGCGCACCCTGCGGCCCCACGAGGTCCGCCAGCTCCAGGCCGCCGCCAAGGCCCCAAGCCCGAGGAGCCACTGAAGATGAAGCGACTGGCAGGTTGCACCATCGGAGTCGTCCTCGGCCTTGCCGCGCTCCTGTGCGCCGTGCGCGCCCAGGAGGGCGAGCCGGGCGAGAGGCCCCCGCGCAAGACCCCCACCGCAAAGGGCGCAACGCCAGGGGCTCCCGCAGCCAAGTCCCCGCCGCACAAGGCCGTGGCCAAGGCCGCACCCACAGCGCCCACCAAGGGCGGACCGAGGCCCGCCGCCAAGAAGGCCCCCACCAAGAAGGGCGAGGCCGGCGAGGGCGAGGAGGGCGAGGGCGAAGGCGTCATGGTCCTCCTGGATAGCGATGCGGTGGTCCTGCGCGATGGCACCCGCATCGGGGGCACGATCCTGTGCGCCGGCCAGGCCGCCGTCACCATTCTCACCCACGAGGGCGAGAAGACCATCCCACGCGAGCAGGTCGAGCGCATCGTCAAGAACACCGATGCAGGCCTGCCCACGAAGTTCACCCCGGAGGAGCTCGACGGGCACAAGTATCTGAGGGACACGGAGGGGGCGCTTCCGCCGCCCCCCAAGGCGCCCGGTGAGCCGAAGGGGCCGGACATCGTGTCGGTCGCCCCCGCTGGGGCGAGCGCCACGGCACCTGTCGCTCCCGCGGCCCCAGCAGCGCCCGCAGCGCCGGCCGCGCCCGCTCAGCCCGTGGCCCCGGCCCCGGCTGCTCAGCCCGGTGCCCCGGTCGCTCCCGCTCCGAAGGCCCTGGCGCCCAAGGCCCCCCAGCCCGCCGCGGCCCCCAAGGCGCCTGCGGCCAGGGAACTGCCCCCAATCACCTTCCCCAAGACCCAGGCCGAAATCCACGCGCTCATCGAAAAGCTCCGGCAGGAGGGCACGCTCAACGACTACCTGGCGGACGAGAAGTTCCGCGACGCCTTCCGCCAGGCGGTCCGCGAGGCCTTCCGCAACGAGGCCCCCAAGGACGCGCCGGCCAAGCAGTGATCCTTGCCGTGCGTGATCGTGTTGCGAGTGCGGCGGGGGCGCGTGTGCGTCGCTCGTGGGGTTCCCCCCTCGTCGTTTCCCTTTCGCCGCTGATCTGGTAAAATGGAGGCGCACAGGGATTGAGGAGTGCGCGCCCGTGACTCAGCTTGAGCTGGCCCGCGAGGGCAGGATCACCGAGGAGATGCGGCGGGCGGCCGAGGCCGAGGGGATGGAGCCCGAGCGCCTGCGGCAGGGCATCGCCGACGGGACGGCGGTGCTCCCCGCCAACCGCCGCCGCGAGCGGCGGCGCCCCGCCGCCATCGGCCGGGGCCTCCGCACCAAGGTCAATGCCAACATCGGCACCTCCGCCGACTATCCCGACGCCGCCAAGGAGCTGGAGAAGCTGGCCGCGGCCGAGGAGGCCGGCGCCGATGCCGTGATGGACCTCAGCACGGGCGGCGACCTCGTGGCCATCCGCCAAGCCGTCCTCGAGGCCGCGCGCGTGCCCGTCGGCACCGTGCCCATCTACGATGCCGCCGTCCAGGCGGTCCGCCAGCACGGCGCCATCCGCGCGATGACCGCCGAGGGCATCCTGGGCGCGGTCCGCGCCCACGCGGAGCAGGGGGTGGACTTCGTAACCGTGCACTGCGGGGTGACGCGGGCGGTCGTCGAGACCCTCGCGGCCAGCCGGCGGCTGTGCGGTATGGTCTCGCGCGGCGGCACGTTTCTCGCCCACTGGATGCGCTTCCACGGGCAGGAGAACCCGCTCTATGAGCGCTACGACGAGGTGCTCGACATCGCCCGCGAGCACGACGTCACGCTGAGCCTGGGCGACGGGATGCGCCCCGGGGCCATCGCCGACGCCTTCGACGCGGCCCAGGTGCACGAGCTGATGGTGTTGGCCGAGCTGGCCGAGCGCGCGCGAGCGGCCGGCGTCCAGGTGATGATTGAGGGGCCGGGCCACGTGCCCCTCCACCAGATCGAGGCCCAGGTGCGCCTCCAGAAGGAGCTGTGCAAGGGAGCGCCCTTCTACGTCCTGGGGCCGCTGGTGACCGACATCGCGCCGGGCTACGACCACATCACCTCGGCCATCGGCGGGGCGCTTGCGGCGGCGGCTGGGGCCGACTTCCTCTGCTACGTCACGCCCGCCGAGCACCTCGGCCTCCCCAGCGCCGAGCAGGTGAGGCAGGGGGTGGTGGCGGCGCGCATCGCCGCCCACGCCGCCGACATTGCCAAAGGTGTGCCCGGCGCCGCCGAGCGTGACCGCGAGCTCTCCGCGCGGCGTCGCCGGCGCGACTGGGCCGGCCAGCTCGCTCTCTGCCTCGACCCCAAGCTCGCCCGCGCCCTGCGCGAGGGCGCCCGGCCCGCCAACGACGCCACCTGCTCCATGTGCGGCGAGTTCTGCGTCTTCAAGATCGCCGACGACGAGATGCGTTCCTGAACCCACGGGCGACGGGTCGGACCGAGGCGGCGGGAGGCGAGCGCGGAACCCCTGCGAGCAACTATGGCAGCCAGCTCCGCACCAATGGCTCACCGCCGGCATCGCGGGCTGCTGGGCTTGGCCGCGGGCCTATGCCTTGCCCTCCCTGCTGTGGCGGCCGAGGCGCCCGGGGGCGTGAACCTGTGGCCCATCGTCCGCTACCGGCACGACGGGGAACGGACGGAGGTAGAGTTCCTGGCGACGCTGGGCTTCTATGAGCGGACCACGGCCGGCGTCCGCTACGGCCTGCGGCCATTCTTCACCTTCGCGTGGGACGCCAAGCGGCGGCGGAGCGACCTGCACGTGTTCTACCCCATCGCGACGTTTCAGCACGACGAGAAGAGCGCGTGGCGCTTCGTCTTCCCGTTTTACTTCCACAGTCGGCGCCCGGGGCCCAGCGGGAAGCCCGTGACGGCCAACGTGGTGTTCCCGTTCTTCTGGTGGGGGCGGCATTCCGAGGACGGCCCCTGGTTCGCCGTCCTCTTCGTCGGCGGGGTCTTCAAGGGGCTGCTCGGGGCCGACCGCGTGGACTACAACGGGTTCACCTACACAAGGGTCCGCACGGGGGACTACGTCACCGAGCACATCATCTCGCCCTTCGGCACGCGCTGGCGCGGCCCGGGCCGGCGCGGGTTCCGCATCTGGCCCTTCTACTGCCACGTCCGCCAGGAGGGCCGCTGGGAGAATGGCTACATCATGTGGCCGTTCTACTGCTACGGCTCGCGCGAGGCCGGCGAGGGGCGGGCGGCTGGCAGCTACTTCGCCTCGTGGCCCTTCTACGGCCGCTCCTGGGGGCGCGACGGCAAGAGCGGCAGCGTCCAGGTGCTCTGGCCCTTCTTCTACCACGGGTGGAACGAGCATAAGCACCTGAGCGAGTGGGACGCGCCCTTCCCCTTCTACACGACCAAGTCGAGCGACGACCTGAAGGAGGTGAACCTGTGGCCCCTCTGGGGCCGCACGCGCACGAAGGGGGCGACAGTGACCCGCCTCCTCAGCTCGCTCATCCGCCACGCGCGGGTGGAGACAAAGAACACCAGCGTCACCGAGCTGCGGGTGCTGCCCTTCTTCGCCCACGCGCGCAGCGAGGACCGCGCGAGGGAAACCAGGCGCAGCTATTGGGAGGTGTGGCCACTCTGGCGCTCGCGGAGCCGTCAGGAGGGCGGCGCGACCTGGGGCGACGCCACGTGTCCCCAGCTCGGCTGGACGACGTACGCCGAGGGCTTCGACCGCAATTACGGCGCGATAGTGAACCTCTATGGGCGGGAGCGGGAGCGGGACGGCTCGAGCCGCACGCGCGCGCTCCTGGGGCTCGTGCGGGCCGAGCGGGGGCCGGAGCGGGCCTCGCTGGAGGTGGGGCCGCTGGTCTCGTGGCAGCGGTCGCCCGGCTTGACTCGACTGAGTTTTCTGCTAGGATTGGTGCAGACGGGCGCGAGCGAGGGGAGGCGCGGCTGGCGCATCCTGGGCGTGCCCGTCGGCGCGCGCCTCCGCCAGCCGGCTGCCTCGCCCGCCGAGGGACCACCCCATGGCCAATGACCCGAACGCCGCTCCAGCACAGGGGCCGGCGCCGCGCCGGGGCCTCCTCGAGAACGTGGGCGCCGCCTTCTCCCTCGTCTGGTCGGCCGGGGTGACGGGGCACAGGAACGCGCTGGAGCGGATCGGGGCGACGGCCCTGGGGGTGACGGAGGCGATCGGGCACGACGCCATCCTGCTGGCCCGCAGCGTGGCGTGGACGCGAGCGGTGTTCGCCAAGCGCCGCGAGATTCTGCGCCAGATGTTCATCTGCGGCGTGATGAGCTTTCCGGTGGTCGTGCTCGTCGCCATCTTCGCGGGGGCCGTGCTGGCGCTCCAGGCGGGGCTGACGCTGCGCAACTACGGCATCGCCTCGAAGATCGGCGCCATCGTCGCGGCCTCGATGACCCGCGAGATGGGGCCGATCATGGCCGCCCTCATCCTCGCGGGACGCGTCGGCTCCGCCATGGCCGCCGAGCTCGGCACCATGCGAGTCTCGGAGGAGATTGACGCCCTCGAGGCGATGTCCATAGACCCCGTCCGCTTCCTGGTCATGCCGCGCATCGTGGCCATGTTCCTCATGGCCCCCGTGCTCACGGTTTTCGCGGACCTTATCGGGGTGCTGGGCGGCGCCGTCGTGGCCTACCACCAGGTTGGGGTCAGCTACACGGCGTACTTCAAGGAGGCCCTCGACACGCTGGTGCTGGTGGACCTCAACAGCAGCGTGATCAAGGCGATGGTGTTCGGGGTGCTGATCGCCCTGGTGGGGTGCGGGCGCGGGCTGCGCGCCCAGTCGTCGGCCGAGGGCGTGGGCAAGGCCACAAAGGACTCCGTCGTCGCCTCCTTCATCCTCATCATCATGTTCAACTACCTCATCACCAGCATCGCCCGCCAGTTCTACTAGGATGCGCGCCGTGGCCCCTGTGATCGAGCTGATTGACGTCTACAAGGCATTCGGCCCCAAGCAGGTGCTCAACGGCATGAGCCTGCGGGTGGAGCGGGGGGAGACGTTTGTGATCATCGGCCGCAACGGGATCGGGAAGACCGTGACCTTCAAGCACATCATGGGCCTGATGAAGCCCGACAGGGGCCAGGTAATCGTGGAAGGGGTGGAGATCACGGCGCTGAGCGATGCCGAGTTGATCAGGGTGCGGGACAAGTTCGGCATGGTCTTCCAGGGCTGCGCGCTGCTGAACTGGTTGACGGTGGCGGAGAACGTGGCGCTGCCGCTGCGCGAGCGCACGCGGCTCTCGAAGCGCGAGATTCAGGACAAGGTGGCCGAGAAGCTGGGCCTGATGGGGCTCCAGAACGCCGGCCACCTCTACCCCGCCGAGTGCAGCGGGGGGATGAAGAAGCGCGCGGCCGTCGCCCGCGCCATCGTCCGCGACCCCGAAATCATCCTCTACGACGAGCCGACCGCCGGCCTCGACCCCATCATGGCCAGCGTGGTCAACGACCTGATCATCGAGCTGCGCCAGAAGCTCCAGATCACCTCGATGGTCGTCACCCACGACATGGCGAGCGCCTACCGCATCGCCGACCGCATCGGCATGATGTCCGGCGGCCAGCTCATCGAGGTCGGGCCGCCCGAGGCGATCCGCACGTCGCAGAACCCCATCGTCCGCCAGTTCATCGAGGGCCGCGCCACCGGCCCCCTGGCCGCCGAGCGCCCCGTCTGAGCGCGTGGCGTGGCATTCTGGAGTAACTCACATGCGCTGGACCGCCGAGCTTGTGGTGGGCGTCTTCGTCATTGCCGCGCTCGTGGTCTTCGGCCTCTTCGTCGTCCGCGTCGGCAAGTTCTCATGGACCCCCGTCGAGCGCTGGACCGTGGACTTCGACGACGTCTCGGGCCTGATCGAGGGCGACCCCGTGCTCGCCCTGGGCGCGGAGGTCGGACGGGTCGAACGCCTGGCCTTCAGCGGCTACAAGGTCACTGCCCACCTCGTCCTCCGCCAGAAGGTCACCCTTCACGAGGGCTACGAGATCAGCATTCGCGCACCCTCCATCGTCGGCAGCTATCACGTCTTCGTCGTGCCCGGCGACCCCAAAGCGCCCACCGTGGCGTCCTACCAGGGCCTGCGCGGGCGACCCGTGGGCGGCCTCATCGCCGAGTCCCTGCGCGGCGCCCTCAAGGAGCTCAACGCCCAGGAGGGCCTCCTCGGCAAGCTCGCCCTCGGCCAGAAGGGCTACGAGGACTTCGCGGCCACCATCGAGCGGCTCAAGAGGCTCGCCGACGGCCTGGAGAAGGGCGACGGCGCGCTCGGACGCCTCCTGCTGGGCGACAAGGCCCACGCCGATCTCGCCAAGGCCATCGAGAGCGCCCGCGAGGTCGCGGCCGACCTGGCCCAAAAGGAGGGCGCACTCGCCCGACGCCTCCTCTCCGACGCCACCCGCCAGAACCTCGACAAGGCCGTCGCCAGCCTCAGCGACCTGGCCGAGCGCCTCAAGAAGGAGGGCGGCCTCGGCCGCGAGCTCCTCGGCGAAAAGGCCCAGGCCGACCTCGCCGCCACGCTCGAGAGCGCCAAGGCCCTCGCCGCCAAGGTGGACAAGGCCGACGGCCACGTCGGCAGGATGCTCCTCGGCGAGAAGCCACAGGCGGACCTTGCCGCCGCACTCGAGGGCGCCAAGGCCCTCGCCGCCGACCTCAAGGCCGCCGACGGCGCGCTCGGCCAGCTCCTCGTCGGCAAGAAGGGCTACGCCGACTTCACCGCCGCCGTCGCCGATGCCCGCGACGTGGCCGCCAAGATCAACAAGGGCGACGGCGCACTCGGCAAGCTCATCAACGACCCCGCCATCTACAACGACCTCAAGAAGGCGGCGGACGCGTTGGGCAAGGTCGTGGCCCAGGTCTCCGAAGGCAAGGGCACCCTGGGCAAACTCGTCACCGACAGCGGCCTCTACGACGTGGCCGCCAAAGTCATGAGGCAGATCTCCGAGGCCATCGAGGACGCCCGCGAGCAGGCCCCCGTCTCCTCCTTCACCTCCGCGATCTTCGGCGGGATGCGATAGCCGGACAGTTGGCAGCAGGCAGTCGGCAGGAAGCCAGGGGAGGGGCACTCACTCGGTCTTGAGAGCCAGGCGGTGGTCCTTGATGCGCGGGTCGCGCGTGGTCTTGAGGAGAAAGGTGCCCGTGGCGCCCGCGGGGATGACGCGCGGCTCGGTGTAGGTGGAATCGGTCTTGACGACGGCGCCGGAGCTGTCGAGGAACGTGGCCTCGACGAGGACAAAGACCAGCGGCTTGTCGCTCGTGTTCTTGAGGTTGCCCGAGATCTCAATGAGGTCGGCCCCGTAGGAGGCCTTCTGGCTGCTTATCGTCGCCAGGCCGGCCGCCAGGGGGGTGCCGCGCGCGCCAGGCGCGGCCGAAGGCGTCCCGCCCTTGGGCTCCGGGGGCTCCGGGCGGCTGCGGAGCGCCGCAATCTCTTTGCGAAGCGCCGCGAGGAGTTCTTCGACGCTCTTCATGTGGAGCTCGAGGTCCTCGACCTTCAGGCGCACCTGGCGGAGCGTGTCCTCGAGTTCCGCCACCCGCCGCTCGGCGATGCGCATGCGGGTCTCCAGCCGCTTGATGCTCTGGGCCGACCTGTCGGCCTCCTCGAGCTTCCTATGCAGTTCCTCCGGAGTCAGGGGCTTGAGCGGCTCCTCGGCCCGCGCGGCGAGAGCGAGGAGGCTCACCGCAAGACCGGCAGCCGCGGCGGCGCAAACCCGACACCCGAGGCCCGAAGTCCGAAGCAAGTGGCCTCCTTCCCGGCCCTCAGTATGCCCCGTTGGCATCGGCTGGGCCGGCGGGCGCGGGCGCCGAGGGGGCGGCCCCGCCGTACTCGCGCTGCCAGCCCTCGGGGATGCGGACCCGCGCAAAGCTCCCCCTGCTAAGCCCGTAACGGCGGAACCACGGCTGGCCGTGCTTCTTGACGAGGGCATCAATGGTCGCCAGGCGACGGGCGGCCTCGGTGCGCAGGAAGCCGCGGCGCGCCGCCTCGTCGTCGTAGTCGAAGTACTCCTTCCAGAACGCCCTGCCGCCAAGCACGCCGCTGGCGCCGTGCTCGAGGGCCATGCGCACCTGGCGCTCGTATTCCGGGTAGTCCACCCCCGCGCTCAGGAGCACCCAGGGCCGGGCCGACGCCCGGTCCAGGGCGTCCAGGTTGGCCGCGAGCTGCGTATCGCTCTCGCGGCCCAGGGTGCCGGGGAACTCCGCCTTGTAGACGTCGCACAGCCCGCTGAGCTGCCGGGCCGTGTCTATCACCGTCGCCGCCTTGCGGTCGAGGTACGACGGCGAGGTCTTCTCCTCGCCCTTGAACTGGTAGCTCAGCGTTTCGAGGAGGAGGACGATGTCGAGCTCCCGGCACTCGCGAGCGACCTGCTCCACCAGCGCCCGCTGGCGCTCGGCGCTCTCGGCGTGAGTCGGCTCGTAGTAGACGAGGAGCTTCACGGCGTTGGCGCCCAGCCGCTTGATCTTGGCCGCGCTCCAGCCCGGCTCGATCGCCGTCAGCTTCCCGCTGCCGTCGGGCGTCGTCTGCGCCCCGGTCTGCTCCAGGCGCACAATCAGGCCCACCCGGTGGGGGAACTTCATCGCAGCCACGGCCTGCCAGGCGCCGTAGTTGGAGTCCAGCAGCACCGCGCTCGCCTTCTTGCCGAGGACCTCAGCCATCTGGAGCTTTGCGCGGACGAGTTCCTCATACGTCGGCTCACGCTCCTCGCCCTGGCGCTTCAGCGCCCCCTTCGCCATCTTCACAATCGAGCTGTTCTGGTCCAGCGCCAGCATTGTGAACGTGCCGTTCGGGTTCGTGATCCGCTGCATGCCGAGCATCTTGCCCGGCGTCATCGCGGTGACCTTCAGAGCATCTCGGCCGGCCATAGCTCATCCCCCTAATAAAGTCGGCTTTCCAGCCCCCCGACTGCGAATATACACCCTTGGCCGCGCGAAAGCAAGACACTACCTTGGCCACAATTCATGCAGCGCTCGCGGGCGCGCCCGCCCGAAGCGGAGGACTCGTTCGTAGTGCGGCCTTCAGGCCGTAGCTGGGCATACGGGCTAAAGCCCGCACTACGAACCACTGCTACATGAATTGCGGCCAAGGTAGTAACGGCCACGCCAAAGCAAGATGAAGGCGATGCGTCAACAGCAGCGGGCCAGCACCCCAGGCTTCGCCCAATCCTCACCGCCGTCGCCTGGAACGCCCGCGTCGTCCTTCACCCAATCGTCTCCGCCGTAGCCTGGAACGCCCGCGTCGTCTCGAAGTCCCTCACCCCCGCCGTGCACCCAACCGCCTGGACGCAATGCGCCGCCACCGCGTTCCCAAACCGCGCACTCTCGACCAGCCCCCACCCGCGCAGCCGCCCCAGCAAGAACCCTGCCACCCAGCAATCCCCCGCCCCCGACGTGTCCACCGCCCTTACCCTATACGACGGCACATACCCCTCCTCCCCCTCCCCGCTCACGTAGCTGCCCTTCGCCCCCAGCTTCACCGCCACCACCCCCACCCCGCACCCCCGCAGCCGCCGCGCGATCTCCCGCGGCTCCGCCGTCCCAGCCACACGCTCCGCCTCCTCAATCGAAGGCAGAAAATAATCCAAATGCTCCAGGCACGGCCCAACCACCGGCATGTAATCCCGAATCCTGTCATTGAACACCGTGTCCATGCACGTCGTCACCCCCGCCGCCCGCGCCCGCTTCAACACCCTCGCCGTCTGCTCCCCATCAAACGTCGGCATCACCATCGTCCCCGCCACGTGCAGCACCCGCGCACGCCCCACCAGCCCCATATCAACGTCTCCCTCGCACAGCGTCGCATTCGCCCCCATCGTGTGCAGGAACCTCCTCTGCCCATCCGCCCCCACAATGACGAACGTGAACGCCGTGCTCGCCCCCTTGTCCACCACCACCCCGCTCGCATCAACCCCCTCCGCCCGCAGCGTCTCGCACACGAACTGCCCGAACACGTCCTCCCCCACCTTCCCGATCACCGACGTCTTCAGGCCCAACTTCGCCATCGCGATCGCCGAGTTCGCAGCGCAGCCCCCGATATGCAGCTCCATGTGGTCGAAGAGCCTCAAGCTCCCCTTCGGCGGAATATCATCAATCGGCGACCCGAACGCATCCGCCACCAGAATCCCCAGGCAGCAAACGTCAAAGTCCATTGCCTGCGCTCCTCTCGTCCAGGCCCCACCCCGGCCGCAATCCTACAAATGCCGCCCCCGTCCGTCAAGTCGCCCCATGCGGAGCGGGCCAAGGGGTTTCGCCGCGTCGTTGCCCGGTGCCTCTTGACTTGTGGAAGGTCCCCACGGAATGCCAGATGTGCGGCACCGAGTTTGGGATTCCGTGGGGCCGGGCTGTCCACGCCCGGTCTCACCACGGCCCCTACGCGATGCGTATGAGGAGGCGGTCGGGGATGCGGAGGGCGGCGCGAGCGGGGGCGGTGTCGGCCAGCCAGCGGCGCGCGTCGGTGGCGTAGCCGGCGGTGGGCCTCAGCCCGGGCACCCGCTGGCACCACCAGGCGTTGAAGCCGTGCATGAATAGCTCCCGCAGGTACTTGGAGAAGATCGAGGCGAGTGCGACGGGGAGGTGGCGCGCGTCGCCGCCCTCGTAGAAGCCCACTGTCATGCGGCGGGCGCCGTGGCTGACCTGGTAGATGGATTCCGCCGCGCCTTCGGCCAAGGCGCGGATGCGCGCGCCGAAAAGGGTCTGGTGGAGCAGCAGCCCGTAGCGGTTGCGCCCGCCGTGCTTGTCCACGTGAACGACGAGGCCGCGCTCGCCCCACTCGGTCCAGAGCCAGGAGAGGAGCCTGGCGGTCTTGAGGAAGAGGGTCGCCGACTTCGTCCCGTGGCTCTCGACGAGGCGGTTGTATTCCCCGACGAGGACTGGGAGGCAACGGACTCCGAGGAAGCGTGCGCCGGCGGCGTGGCGGAGGCGCTCGGCATCGGCCGCCACGTCGCCCGCCGCAAGGGGGATGGGGAAGTCGCCGCCCTGGTGCCAGGGGTAGCCATCGAGCCTTTCGCCGATCTCCGCGATTGCATCTAGAAGTCCGCCAAATGTGCCTGTCACATTTGGGCGCTGTATGTCGCAATGTGGCAAGGACTTAGGGCTGGCTTCGTCATTTCGGGCCGGTCGGTGGGCTGCGGCGGCGAAGGCGAGGGCGGTGCGCTCGATGTGGCGGACGCCGCGGGTGTGGTCGAAGAGCCGCTTGCTGTCGTCCACGGGCAGCCGGGCCGGGTCGCGCGGGGAGCGGGCGACGACGTCGGCGAGTGGGGTCCAGAGGTCTTCGCCCGCGGCCTCGTCGGGCACCTCGAAGGCCACGCCGCTGACCACCAGGGGCCCAAGCAGCGGCCCGTAGCCCGCCTCATCTATCCCCGCAACGACGGCCACCGTGCCGCCCTCCTGACTGGCAGTGCCGGGCACCGTGACCCGCTCGACCTGGTACAAGAAACAGAATGTCCCATCTTCCCGCCCCGACGCGGAGAGGATAGTAGCTCGTGGCGGCGTAGGCGTATTGGGGCAGCAGGAACGCCCCATCGGCGGCGCCGTTGACGTAAAGCATCACGACCTCTCCCATCCTAACCACGGCCACGCATGCAAACGTGCCTGTCACATTTGGGGGGTGTATGTTGCCAGTGGGCAAGGGGTTGGGACGAAGGTGGTCATTTCGGCCGAGCCAGGGGGGTGCGCGGAGGGGACGTGGGGGCGGGTGGCCGGAGCCAGCGAGGGCGATGGCTGGGAGGATGGTCACAGTGCGGGCTCTCCTGGGCGGGTTGCGGGTCGTGCGGCACAGGCGCCTTCGCTCGCTGAGGGAGGCCGCCTGGTCTGGGATAGAGCCGAGGGCGGCTGTGGCATGAGGTTTTCACCATTTTCGCTGGCTGGCGAGCCAGGGGTCGAGCTCGAGGCCCGCGAAGCCGATGAGGAAGTCCACGGCCTGGAGGGGGCGGAGGATGAGGCGTATGCCGATGCCGGCGTGGAGCTCGCCGCCGATGGGGAAGCAGTCGCCCCAGCGGGTGTGGAGGGGGCCTTCGACGGTGTCCTTGAGGAGGAACTCTGGGTCGGCGTTGAGTTCTTTGCGGTCGAGGTGTTGGACGCCGCGCGAGCCGGCGTCGAGGACGAAGGCTGCGTCCTGGGCGAGTTGGTCGCGGCGGGCGAGTCTGGCCGCCTCGCGGACTGGGGCGGCGAGGAGGCTGAGGGGGAGGAGGCCGAGTTCGGAGTCAATTTCGCGCCAGGCGCCGGCCCTGCGGTCGAGGGTGCCGAAGCGGCGGGAGCGGACGCGGCCGAGGCCGAGGAATTGGAGGCCGTATTTGAGTTCGAGCTTGGCGCCCCGGCCGAGGGCGACATTGAGCTCGGCGATGTCCATCAGGTCGGCCAGGCGTTCGCGGAGGTAGGCGAGGGGGGTCCACGCGGCGCGTGGGGGCTGCTGGGGCGGCTCGGTGGGCGGGGTTTGGCCGGCGGCGGTTGCGGCGAGCGCTGCGGTGAGGAGGAGGGGGAAGAAGGGGGGGGGCATCGGAAGTATTGTCGCGGGTGGCCTCACGGTAGGCTCCTCAGGGGCCGATGGCGTCGAGCCATTCGATGGGGGCGGAGTGGATGGTCCAGGCGCCGTTTTCGCGGAGGAGGGTGACTTCTCCGATGAGGAGCCCGGAGGGGGCGTGGATGGAGACTGGGACGGCGACGCCTGGGTCGGCCTGGCGTGGGGTGCCGACTTCGAGGGAGCGGAGGGCATGGAGGACCTTGTCGGGGAGAGCGTTGATGCGGTCTTCGAAGTCTCCGATGGTGATGGCGTGCTTGCGCTGGGCGGAGAGCATGGCCCAGAGGCGGGCACCCTGGCGGTCGCGCAGGAGGCTGGCGGCGCGGCGGACCACGCGCGGGGGCGTGGCGCGCGTGAGGAAGAGCACCGTGGCGATGACGATGGCGGCGGCCCCTGCGGCGGCGAGGGCGATGAAGACGTGGCGGCGGCGCGGCCTGGCCCATGCTGGGACGTCGAAGGGGATCAGCTCGCTGGGAGAGGCGTCGGAGAGCTTGCGGAGGGTGCCGCCGTTGGCGGCGTCGCCCTTGAGTTCGAAGGCGAAGGTCTCGGTGCCGACCTTTATCTGGTCGCCTGGCTGGAGGACCTGGGGCTTGAGGAGGATTTCGCCGTTGAGGTAGGTGCCGAGCATGCTGCCGGCGTCGTGGAGCACCCAGCCGTGCTCGGAGGCGACGATGCGGCAGTGGACGCGCGAGACCTGTTTTTCGAGGACGCGGATGTGGCAGCTCGGGTGGCGCCCGATCACGGCCTCGGTCGCGTCGAGCAGGTAATGCTCGTTGGTGCGGACGTTGACCAGCCTCGCCACTTTGGGGCCTTTTCTGGACCATGGAGCGCTGCTGTGGTTCAGGGGTATTGTGCCAGCCGGGGAGCGTGAAGTCAAGATCGGGTTGACACGCGAGTCGGCCCAAGGTTCTGGCAAGGGCCCGGATTTCTCCCTCGTTCTCGTCG
>Ga0209381_1002748_pt1 | contig 20692 bp, 14 predicted proteins | sample DewCreD2012metaG_FD_184111 | JGI IMG/M metagenome (GOLD analysis project Ga0209381, IMG submission 184111) | Hot spring sediment bacterial and archeal communities from British Columbia, Canada, to study Microbial Dark Matter (Phase II) - Dewar... ...
CCGATGCACAGGGGTGCCACGCCCGGCCGTCGATCGCGCCGCTAACGATGGCTCGACTTCCGCCCGACGACGCTCCCGTCGCCGACACTCTCCTTCTACGCACCACCCGAAACAGGGAAGACTCCAGCAGAACTCCCTTCCCGACACACCGGCCTTGGTTTACCATACCGTCCCCATGAGCGATTCGACCAGCCGTACCTCCAGCCCGTCCTCCCTTTCCCCGGCCGGCGCCGCCAATGCCCCGCGCAAAGAGAGCATCAAGGAAACCATCGAGGCCATCCTCGTCGCCTTTATCCTCGCCTTCGTGTTCCGCGCCTTCATCGTCGAGGCCTTCGTCATCCCCTCGGGCTCCATGGCCACCACCCTGCTGGGCGGCCACATGCGCTTCGACTGCGAGGAGTGCGGCTACCGCTTCGATGTCAACTACCCGGCCAGTTCCTCCGGAGACGACCTGAACATTCCCAGCCAGGCCCCGGCCGTCTTTTCCATGCACTGCCCCAACTGCGGGTTCAAGGTTCAGCGCGACAACACCGACCCCCGGCTGGCCACGCCCCTTCCCGTCCATTACGGCGATCGCATCCTGGTACTCAAGTACCTCTACCTTCTCCAGGACCCCGCCCGCTGGGACGTGGTTGTTTTCAAAAGCCCCTACAAGCAGGAGTACTACACGCAGAACTACATCAAGCGACTGGTCGGCCTGCCCGGGGAAAGCGTCATGATCCTCGACGGCGACGTCTACGTGAACTCCAGGCACCAGCCCGGCGACAATCCAGACGGCTGGACCGTCCAGCCCAAGCCAAAGAAGGTCCAGGACGCCCTTTGGCGCGTGATCCACGACAACGACTTCTACCCGCGCCAGCGAGCCCGCAACTGGAACTTCCCCTGGAAACAGACCGAGGGGTCCGGCTGGAAGGACATCTCCAATCCCGGCCGCATTCTCAGCTTCGAAAACCCCACCGGCGGCGGCCGACTCTGGTTTGACCGCAATGCCAACAGCGGCACCTTCCCCTTCACCGACTGGCTCCCCTACGCCGAAACCGCCGAGTATCCCCGCTCCAATCCCCCCACCGACGCCTTCAACATCAACGCCTACGAGTCCAACCTCATCCCCCGCTGGCATGTCAGCGACCTGCGATTGTGTTTTTCCTACCTCCGCCGCTCCGGCCAAGGGGCCCTGCGCGCCTCCCTCAAGAAGCTCGACGACACCTTCACCCTCGAGATTCTCCCCGACGTCGCCCGCGTCCTCCACCAGCGCGGCGACGGACAACTTCAGGCCATCGGGCAGGCCCCTCTCCCCGGATCACACGCTCTCCCCCTGGTTGTCGAATTCCAGAACGTCGATTACCAGGTCACCCTCCGCCTCAACGGCCAGACCGTCATCCAGAGCAATGCCCGCCAGTACCAGCCCGACATCCCCAGGCTCCTGTCGCTCTACCGCCAGGAGGCGTTCCTGGCCAGCCACCGCCCCCAGGGCGAAGCCGTCCGCAAGCTCGTCGAACCCTCCGTCGAGATCTACGCCGAGAAGCAGTCCTCGGCCATCTCCCACCTCAGCCTGTGGCGAGACATCTACTACACCCCCAAGCTCGGCCGATCCGGCGACCTGTTTCACGGAAGTCCCGAGCGACCGGCCTACCTGGCGGGGAAGAACTCCGGCAAGGAACTGGAGTACTTTGTCCTGGGCGACAATTCCGTCATGAGCGGCGACGCGCGATCGTGGATCTCGGACGTGGACCTGACCCGAAGCGAGAACCTCTTCGTTGAATCCGGTCGAGTCCCCCAGCGATTCATGCTCGGCAAGGCCTTCTTCGTCTACTGGCCCGCCGGCTATCGCCCCTTCACGCGCAACGCCCCCGGGATCATCCCCAACTTCGGCGACATGCGGTTCATTCACTGAATGCGCGGCCCGACTTACAGTTGCCGCCAGACTTCCTCCACCGTCAGTTCGTCCAGCACCCGGCTGCGGATCACCCGCACGCGCGGGCCCAGCGGCCGCCAAACCGCAGGGTCCGACGGGCCGAACAGGCACACCGTGTCCAGTCCCATCATTCCCGCCAGATGACTCGGCCCGCTGTCGTTGCCCACGTACCGCCCCGCCGCCTGCAGACACGCCCACAACTCCACCAGGGTTCCCGGCTCGCACAACTCCGCGCAGCGTTCAAATGACCTGATCCGCTGCTCAGGCCACCGCTCCCGCTCCACATCGCCCAGGATGACCTTCACCGACCGCCCGGCCGCCCGAAAACGCTCGGCCAGTTCCAGGAAGCGCTCCGCGGGCCAGCACTTGCCCTGCGACCCGCTCCCGGGATGAATGGCCAGCGGACCCGCGGCCTGCGCAGGCTGCACCAGCCCCCGCGACACCACCGACCGCACCATCTGCCGCATCGCCTCGGCCACCGCCGGCCTGGCGCGGAGCTGCTCGATGATCCAGTCGGCCGCGTGCGAGGCGTGCCCCCCGTCGGGCGTGGGACGAAGACAGCATACGTCCGCCCCGCCGCTGAAAGTTCGCGCCTGCTCGACCCAGCGGTCGCGATCGTTGGCGATGAAACTGTAAATGCTGTGCGCCCCGGCCAGCAGCTTTCGCACCGCATCCGGCAGCTGCCCGGCGTCGCCGTAGAGATGATGCCAGCCCCGCTCGATGTCCGTCCACTCCACCCCCAGCGCCTTTTCCGCCAGCGCGCCTTTTTGGGCGTTGGTCACATAGATGATGCGGCTCTGGGGATGGATCCGCCCCAGCGCCATCGCCAGGGGCCAGGTCAGCACGAAATCCCCCAGCGCCCCGAGGTGGACAATCAGCACATTCCGCCGCAGAGTCATGGCGCCCGCTCGATCCACCCCCCGCCTAATACAACATCTCCATCATAAAGAACCACCGCCTGACCCGGGGTGATCGCGCTGACGGGCTCGTCGAAGATCACCTCGAACTCATCCTCGCCGGTGATCCGAACGACGGCCGGCTGCGGGGCGTGGTTGTACCGGATCTTCGCCGAGCAGCGCATGGTCCCCCCGGCCCGGCTCACGCGGTCGCCGATCCAGTTCACCTGCCGGGCCGTCAGCCTCGTCTTCATCAGCGCCTGCTTTTCCCCCACCGTCACCTGGTTCTTCTCCGGGTCGATTCCCACGACGTACACCGGGTGTCCCAGCGCCAGCCGCACCCCCCGGCGCTGGCCGATCGTGAAATGCTGATGTCCCTCGTGCCGGCCGACCGCCTGCCCCTGGGTATCCACGATCATCCCCGGCGAAAACGCCTGGGGGCTCAGATGCCGCACCAGCGCCGCGTAGTCCTGGTCGGGCACGAAACAGATCTCCTGCGAATCGGGCTTGTCGTGGACGGGCAGTTTCCACTCCCGAGCCATCGCCCGCACCTGCGGCTTCTCAAACTCGCCGATCGGCAGCAGCGTGTGCTTGGCGACCTCCGGCTTCATCCCGAACAGCACGTAGCTCTGATCCTTGCGATGATCCCTGCCCCGCATCAGCGTACGCCGGCCGGTCACGGGATCCTCACCCATCCGCGCATAATGGCCGCTGGCCACGTATTCCGCGCCGATCGCCTGGGCGTAGCGAGCCAGCTTGCCGAACTTCAGCCAGTCGTTGCAGCGCACGCAGGGATTGGGCGTTCGCCCGCGGTTGTACTCGGCCACGAAATAGTCGATCACCCGGTCGAAATCATCCTGAAAGTTCAGAACATACAGCGGAATACCCAGCACGCCGGCCACCCGCCGGGCATCGGCCGCGTCCATCACCGAGCAGCAACCCTGCCTGCCCCCGGGTTCACACGCATCGGCCGACTCCGCCCCCTGGGCAGACCCCAGCCGCATGAAGACTCCCACCACCTCGTAACCCTCGCGCAGCAGGATGGCAGCGGCCACGGAGCTGTCCACTCCGCCGCTCATGGCCACCACCACCTTGCCTCGCCGCGATTCCATGATACCTTGCGATCCTATTCGCCCCCGCCTTCAAAGAACAGCCTCCGCACCGCTCCAAATCGCCCCGTGGGATGCGTGTCACCTTCCGCGGCCCGGCGGGCACGACCGCAGGGAGGATGCGTGACCGTTCCGGCGTTGGGCAGAGGACTGCGCGGCGATGTCGAGGATGTTCTGATCGTCGGTGCCTGCGCGGAGCCTGGGCACGGGCGGGACGCCCGTGCTGCGGGGTGTGCCCCCGCCATCCAGGACCGCCGGCCGCAAAGAGGGTCACACACCCCCGCAGCGACGGACCAGGGAGCGTGGCACGCGCCCGCTTCCCCGCCGCTCCGCTATAATGTCTCCGGGCCAGCCGCTTGAAGGGAACTGTATGTCCGAAAACACTTCTCCCGCCGCCGATCCGGCCGTGGACGTCGCCCAGGAACTTGTCCGCCTGGTCGGCGACACCGGGTCCGTGCAGAACGTCATGAGCGGATTCCGCATTCACGTCGCCCACACCCGTGCCTTTCCCTGGGACGAGGTGTTCAAGCTGCTGCTTTATCGCGGTTTCACCGTGGATGTCACCAACCAGAAGGCCGACCTGTTCATCGAGGCGCGGCTGTAGGCAACCGCCGTCGTCGCGACTGCGGAGCATTGCGTGCCGCGTCGGCCGCGCCGCCGCTGGCTTTGCCCGGCCATGGCGCATAAAGTGCCATGCATGGACAGCATTCGAATCGCCTTGATCGGGGGCTCGGGGCTGGCGGCCGCCATGCTCGCCCGCACGCAGGGCACGCGTCACCGGATCGAAACCCCGTTCGGGCCCACCAGCGACGAGATCATCGAAACCGAGTGGGATGGCCTGCCGGTGATGTTTCTCTCGCGCCACGGGCCGGGACACACGCTCAATCCCACGCAGGTTCCTTTCCGCGCCAATATCTTTGCCCTCAAGCGACTGGGGTGCACCCACATCATCGCCAGCGGCGCCGTGGGCAGCCTGCGGGAGGAATTCCGACCGCGCGACCTGGTCATCCCCGACCAGATCATCGACAAGACCCACCGCCGCGCGGGCACGTTCTTTGAAAGAGCCGCCGTCCACGCCGAGTTCGCGGAACCTTTCTGCCCCGTGCTTCGTCAGATTCTGGTGGAAGCCGGGCGAGCGGCCACCGCGGACAACCCGACCCTGGCGGTGCACGACCGCGGATGTTACGTCTGCATGGAAGGTCCGGCCTTTTCCACGCGGGCCGAAAGCCTCATGCACCGGCTCTGGGGTGGCGACCTGATCGGCATGACCGCCATGCCCGAGGCCAAACTGGCGCGCGAGGCCGAGATCAGCTACGCCCTGGTCGCGTTGGTGACCGATTACGACTGCTGGCGCAGTGCGCCGGCCGGGGCAACGCAACACGCGAAAGCGGAGGTCCTCAAGGAGATCATCGGCAACCTCCAGGCCGCCACCGACAACGCGATCGACCTGATCCGCCGGGCGGTCGAACTGATCAGCCGGCGCCAGGCGCAACTGCCGGCCTCGCCGGCGCACAGCGCGCTGGAACTGGCAATCTGGTCCGACACGTCGCGCATCGACCCGCAGGAGGTCCAGCGCCTCGGACCGATCTGGAGCAAGTACTTTGGAGGGTCTGATTCGTAGCGCGTCCCTCGGCCGCCAGGGCCGGCGCCGCCGTTGCGTCTGGAACAAGGAGCCGTGATGTCCTCCCAGCTCGTCAGAAAGCTCATTCGGCAGGCGGCCGTGCTGGCCGCCCTCGCCGCCGCGCCGACCGTGCTGGGACAGCGATTCGTGCTTGACGATGGCGCAGCCAGCGGCACCGCCGATCCCCAGCAGGGCGTCTACGTCCGCGATTCGGCCGCCGCCGCCGACAAGTTCGAGCTCGGCAAGCGCATGGAGCGGCTCCGCGAGTGGCACAAGTCGGCCGACGTTTACCAGGAGATTCTCGAGAAGTACCAGGACCGCGTCGTCCCCACCCAGCTCAACGACAAGCAGCAGGCCATCCGTTACGCCAGCGTCACCGTCGCCGTTCGCGAGCGACTGTCGCGCTGGCCCCAGGAAGGCCTGACCGTCTATCGCGCCCGCTACGAGCCCGTGGCGGCCCAGATGCTCGAACAGGCCGGGCACGACGAGGCCGCCCTGCACCGCATCCTCGACCTTTACTGCGTCACCGAGGCCGCCAAGACCGCCGGCATACGCCTGATGGACAGGTACCTGGAGAAAGGCGAATTCGCCGTGGCCGGGTGGATCGGCGATCGCCTGCTGGAGTGGCATCCCAGCCTTGTCGCCGAACGACCGGCGGTGCTCTTCCGCACCGCGACCGCCTACCACCTGGCCGGCAACGCCGCCGCCGCGGCCGCGCGGGCCCAGCAGCTTCGCAAGGACTTTGCCGACGCCGCCGGGGTCGTCGCCGGAAAGGACCGGTTGCTGGCCGAGGCGCTGACCAGCCAGATGCAGGGCGGCGCCGCGACCGCGACCGGCCTGGCCAACGATTCCTGGCGAACCATCGGCGGCGACCCCTCGCGAAGCCTCATCCCGGCCGCCGGCGGAATTCCCGGCGCTCGCGTCTATTCCATCGAGCTTCCCGGCCCGCTGACCCTGGGCATGAGCGAGCAGTCGCGCCAAGCCATGCTGGCCCAGCATGAACAGGCCCGCAGCCTCGGACTGACCATCAACGTCATGCCCGCCGTCGATCGCGGCGAGCTTTATTTCCAGGACGGCTACCGCATCCATGCCGTCCAGCTTGAAAGCGGCGTGCCCCTCAGCGCCTGGGCACAGACCTACGGCGGGGAGCAGCACGGCCAGTTCTGGATCACCACCCGGCCCGGCGGGATGGTCAGCATCGACCGCGCCACCGCCGCCCGCACCCTCTCGCCCCCGCGCCAGCACACCCTCACGCTCACCGACGACTCGGTGCTGGCCGTCATGGGCGATCCCGATCCCCGCGCCAAGCCCAACATCGGCAACGGCCAGGATGTCGGTGCCAGCCTCGTCTGCCTCTGGCGATCCAACGGCAAGCCGCGGTGGATCATTCCCCCCGCGACCGCCGGCAGCGACGCGGCCACCGTCAGCCGCCGATTCAGCGGATCGCCCCTGGTCGTCGGCGACAATGTCTACGTGCTGGTCCGCAGCAACAGCAACGCGGGCGTCGAAGATTGCAGCGTCCACTGTTACGCCCTGGACAGCGGCGCCCTGCGCTGGACCTGTTACATCGCCTCCAGCCAGGCTGCCAATCCCAACATGATGTTCGGACCGATGGGCGGCGGCGTCCCGATGAATCAAGAGGCCGCCCTTTCCCACCTGGCCTACGCCAGCGGCCGGCTTTTCGTGCTGACCAACCTCGGCGCCGTGGCGTCCGTCGATGCCTACAGCGGGGCCACCGCCTGGCTGACCATCTATCCGCGCGAGGCGCGCGACCTGGGCGTGCGACGGGCCGTGTTCATCAATCCGGGCCTGGTCCCCGCCGCTCCCCGCGCCCAGAGCGACCCCTGGTCGTTCAACCCCGTGGTCGTCAGCGACGGCCGAGCGTTCGCCCTTCCTTCAGACGGCCGATTCATCCATGTCTACGACGCGGCAACCGGCGAGGAACTCAAGCGCATCCCGGTTGACATCGAGTTCCAGACCGGAAACGCCACCCGGCTGACCATGCTGCTGGGCGCTTCGGGGGAGAGAATCTGGCTGGCCGGTAACGACCGCGTGCTGTGCCTGAACTGGACCCAGTACAACAGGCAGGACCCCAACAGCCGCGTCTGGGACCGCGAGGCCACCGTCTGGTCGATCGGTCCCTACCTGGACGACCAGGCCATCAGCGGCCGGCCGTTTCTCAGCGGCGCCGGCGTCTACATCCCGACCAGGTCGTTCCTGACACTGGTCAACCCGCGCGGCTCGCCGGTGCTGCGCTACCCCCGGGCCGAGGGCAGATGGGCCGGCGGCGATCGCCCCGACGCCGAGGGGCCCGGCAACGTGCTGGTCACGCCCGATCACGTGATCATCGCCAACGACCGCAATGTCAGCGTCTACACCGACCTGGGCGGCGTGCGAAAGCGTTACGAGCTGGCCCTGCAACTGAACCCGGACAACATCGAGGCCCGCCTGGTCTTCGCGGAGCTGATGTTCAACGCGCGCGAGACCGAGCCCGCCCTCCAGGCGCTGGACGAGGCCATCACGCTGCTGGGCGGCCGGCGCAACATGCGGCCCGGACCGCTGCGCGACCGCGTCTTCACCGACGCCATGACCTTCGCCCAGAAATCCGCCGAGGCGCGCACCGAGGCCTCGATCGCGCTGGCCCAAGCCCTCTACGACCGTGCCGCCTCCGCCGCGGAGAACACCGCCCAGCACGTGCAGTATCGCCTGGGGCACGCACGATTCCTCCAGGGACTGCGATCGGGCGATGTCGCCGCTCACGCGGCCGCCGCCACCGGCCTCTACCAGGAAATCCTGCTGGACCCGCAAATGCGCGCGCACCCGGTCGGCGGCGAGCGCGGCGGGAGCATCCCCGCCGCCCGCGTGGCCCACAGGCAGATCGCCGAACTGATCGCCCGCGCCGGCCCCGGCGTCTACCGGCCCTTCGAGCAGCAGGCCGAGACACAACTCTCGACTCTATCAAATACAACCGATACCGCCGCGCTGGTCGAACTGGCCGACCGCTTCCCGCACTCGGCTGCCGCCGCCCATGCCCTGTTCCAGGCCGCCCGGCTCTGCGAATCGGCCGGCCAGCCGCGCCAGGCCACCCTCGTGCTGCGCCGGCTCTACGCCGAGCATGCCTCGCAGGTCGGGCATCCCATGCGGATCGCCGCGCTCGAGGCCCTGGCCCGCAACTATCTGCGGCTGGGCAACATCGGCGCCGCCTTCGGGCGGCTCCAGCAAGCCGGCAAGGAGCAGCCGACCGCTCCTCTTTCGGCCCCCCTGACGCTCAAGGACGGCAGGCCCCTGCTGCCGGATTCCGCCCCCGCCACGGTGGGCCAGGCAACCGAGGCGCTGCGTGGCCTGGCCCGGCAGCAGTGGAGCGACCTGCTGCCCGACCCGCTCATCCCGCGCCCGCCCACGCGCCAGGAAGCCCTGGCCGGCAAGCCCCGCCCCAGGCCCTTCCTGCCCCAGACCGGCGCCTGGATTCTGCCCAACGTCCAGGCCATCGTCGAAGCTCCCCCCGACCTGCCGGGCGCGACGCGCCATGACCGCCTGCTTGCCTGGTCCAACGCATCGCTCCTCTGCCTGTCGCCCAAAAGCCCCCAGCCGCTCTGGTCGGCCAACGCCCTCTCCTCTCAGCCGCTGGCGATCGCCTGGCTGAATGGCCGCCTGCTGGCCTGGAGCGAGGCCGAAGTGACGCTGCTCGACGGCGACAGCGGGAAAGCCCTCTGGACCAGTCCCATCGCCTCCCTTGCGCCGGCGACGCAACTGGCCGACGCCGCGGATGACAGGCCACCCGCCCCGCAGCCCGCCGCCCAGCAGCAGCCTCAGCAGGTTGAACAGGTGGCGCGGCTCCAGGTCCAGGGCGGACTGGTGCTGCGGCAGGTTGCCGGCCGACGCATCGTGGTCCAGGGCGGAAACAACATCGTGGTGCTCAACGACGATCAGCCCGTGCAGGCAGCGCCCGCCGACGGCCGGGAACGCATCCTCCACGTCCGACCCGTCGTTGACCGCTGCATCGTTTCCACCACGGCCGGCCGCATCGCCGCGCTGAACCTGGAAAGCGGCCAGGTGCTCTGGCAGACACGCCTTCCCGAGGGACAGCTCATTCAGCAACTCCTGGCCAACGACGATTTCACCGCCGTGCGATCCGTCGAGGCCCAGGAGGCGATGCTCATCGTGCTCGACAGCTTCACGGGTCAGCCCGTCTATCGCAGAACCGTCGCGGGACCGCCCGGGACGGGCCCCGTCAACGCCGCCCTCTCCCCCGACGGCGTGCTGGTCTGGACCACCCCCGTCTCCATGGCCGCAAAGGACCTCTACGAAGGCGGCGACGAGCCGACCTGGGAGAAAACCAGTCCCGCCGATCCCCACCGCGACATGATCCGCCCCGACCAGTTGATCATCCGCGACGAGCAGATCTTCGCCCTCATCAACAACGGACAGTTCATTTCCCGCCGCTCGCTTCGCACCGGCGAGGAGTCGGCCCCGCCCCAGAGCACCGGCGGCGACGCCACCACCCGCCTGCGATTCGACGGCCCGCGCATGTACGCGTTCAGCAACCGCTCGGCCGTTTCCTATCACGTCGAGGACGGCACGAGCACCGCGATGAAAGTCGATTCGCTTCCCAAGGCCTCGTCGGTCACCAGCGACCCGATGACTTCCATCCCCGCCGCGGCCGCAATCGCCAGGGACTTTGTCATCGTGCCCGGTGTCGTGCGCGACGACCCGGCGTCGCCGTACTACCTGCGCATCTTCCGCCGCGATCTGCTGACCGACGCCCGGACCGGCAAGCGGTCCGACAGCGGCCTGATGGACTACTGGTTCGAGCTGACCGAACCCGCCCGAATCAAGCAATGGGCCACCGTCGATGGCGGCGTCTACTATCTCTCCGGCGACAACCGCCTCCACCTGCTCCAGGGCAGCCGACCGTAACCGGCGGGCGGATGCGCCCCTTCCAGCAGGGTGCGCGACACTTTTTCCGGCCGGCGGGCCGGGATCGCGTGAGCGGACTTCGTGTCACGGGCGTCCTCGCCCGTGCCCAGGCTCCGCGCAGGCACCGACGATCAGAACATCCTCGACATCGCCGCGCGGTCCTCCGCCTCACGCCGAAATTGTCACGCGCCCGTTCCAGCAATGCGCCGGTTTTGTATTCCCGCGAGCCGCGACCCACAGGTACAATCCCCCCATGCCGCTGCAAAGCCATGAAATCGCCCGGCGCGAGGGAAACACCGTCGAGTTGCGCGCCCAGCCGATGAGGCTGCGGTGGAAACTGGACGACCTGGTCTGCTCCGACGGCCACGCCCTCATGCTGCAACTGACCTGCGCCGTCCGCGCCCTGGGCGAACCGGCCGAAAAAAAGATGCTCGAGGAGGCCTTCCTCGCTTCCGGCCCCATCGCGACCGACGAGCATGTGGTGCAGTATTTCCAGCAGACGTTGCGATCCGCGGCGGCCGCGGCATGTTTGAAAAAACCTGCGGCCCAGTGGCTGGCCGAGGGACCCGGCGAACTAATCGAGACCCTCAAGACGGCCGGAAAACGCGCGGCGTTCGCCTGCGGCCTGGAGTTCATCCCCCCGTTTGAACTGGAAATCCACAGCCCCACCGTTGAGCAGCAGCGGCTGGAGGCGATGCAGCGCGAGCTGGCCCGGCAGCGCGCCGCCGGCCAGCTCGAACATTTCCAGCGGGCGACGGAACTGCTTGGTCACTTTGAGTCGATCCGCCAGAGCATGCCGCATCTCTCGCCGGGAGAACTGCTCAGCCAGATCAGCCCCTCGGACCAGGGGCCGCTGCTTCAGACCCTGCTGCTGGCCGCGGGAAGGCAGGGTGCGACGGCGGCCGTCTGGGCGGTGGCCGGGTCCAGCCTGCTGAAGATCGATCCGCGCGCCAATCCGCCGCGATGCCAGGCCGCAACCTTGCCCGCGGACCTGGGTCCCTGCCGCAGCGTGCAACCGGCCGGCGACAGACTGCTGGTGGGGATGCGCTCCGGGGTGCTGCTGGTCAACCCGGCAGACCCGGCCGACGCCCAGGCATACGCGGACTCCTCGATCGTCTCCTCGCTGGGGTTTAACCGCGCGGTGCTGTGGAATGACCAGGTTTGGGCCTGCCACGGCGAGGCAGGCGTCGTGGGCTGGACCCGCGATTCCGGGCTCAGGCCCGTCTTCGTCCTCCGCCCCGTCAACCTGCTGGGCGCCGCGCCCAGGAACCTCCAGGTGCTGGATGAGAACCGCCTGATCTTCAGCACGAATGATCGGCTCATGGTCCTGTCGGTGGCGAAGGATCAGGCCGGGCCGGTCGTCCACGTCAGGCCGATCCAGCCGGACGCCGGCCAGGAGATCATCGCCGTCCTGCCGGAGAAACGTCGCGTCACCGTCGTGCTGAAAAACGGCCTGGTCCAGTCGCGCGATCCGCGGACCCTGGAAGTGACGCGCCAGGAGCAGCGATCCGGCCAGGTGCTGGCGGCGACACTCATGCCCTGGCTGGGCAGCTCTCGCCTCCTGCTGGCGACCGAGGACGGACCCGTCTTCTGCGTGGGCTGGGACGACGACCTGGTCACCCAGTACCAGAGCCGCCTGGGCGGAATGCGAGCCCTGGCGGCCGCGCCCGATGTCATCTGCGGCCTGTCCGCCGACCGCCAGCGAATCGTGATCTGGAACACATGGAATGCGCGCCAACCCCTGGCGGACGTGTTCGTCACGGCCATCGCCAGGCATCGCGCCGCCGATGTGGACGTGGCATGAGCGATTGCGATTGCGGGCCTGCACCGGCCGCAACGTCCGGCTACTGTCCGAACAGCTTCGCCGTCGGAACCGGCTCCGGGTCCGGCAGGTGCCTGGCCAGGAACTCCTTCATCTGGGTGATTCCCCGGCCATGAAACAGGTGGCTCGTGGTCGCATCGCGGGCGAACACCAGCGACGGCTTGCTCTCCAGCGCAGCACGCCGCGTCGGCGACAGGTCCTCGGAATTGACCCGATAGGCGATCTCGAATGTCCACTTGCACGCCGGCTTCATCCAGTCCAGGTACGGATTGGGCGGCAGAATGATCTGCTCGATCACCTGGTCGATCCCCGATACGGGCCGATCCACCACCAGCGCCGCCACCGACGGCTCCTGCTGCGCCGCCAGAATCGCGGCGTTGGCGCCCGTCCCCACGCCGATCAGCGCGATGCGATTCGCATCGACACCCGGCCGACGCTTCAGCAGGTCCACCGCCGCCGCCACGTCCCCCGCCTCGCGCAGGCCGAACGTGGACCCGGCCGAGTTGGAACTCGAACTGCCGCGAAGCGCCACCACGAGAACGACATATCCCGCCTCGTGCAGCGGCCTGACCAGCGGCAGCATCTGCATCCGGCCCGCCGCATAATCATGCAGCAGCACCGTCGCCGGATAGCGCCGGCCGACGGCCTTCTCCTTCTGTTCCAGCACTTTCCGCGCATCCACCGGCGGCACCAGCCACCCCTCCAGGCGCGTGCCATCCGAGCTGAGAAAGCTGACCGGATCGTAGTAGATCCCCAGCGAAAGCGGATCGCGTGAGCTGTGGATCCGCGGCGGGTGCGTCCCCACCCACACCAACGCCCCCACCAGCCCCGCCAACAACACCGGCACGAACAGCAGCCGGTACAGCATTCCCTTGATGATCCGACCCCCGGCGCTGCCGTCTTCAATCTGCAGCCTCGGCCCGCGCCTCAGCGAGGTCAGGTCCCATAGCAGCACCGCTGCCAGGAAACGCATGACCGACAGCAGACTCAATCGCCGCCGCGGCGGCGGCTCGACCTCGTGCTCCAGGAAGACGGGATTCATGATGGGGCGTTGCATAGATGGACACCTCGCAGTACGACCGCTCGTTCGCAGCCGGACTTCCCGACCGTTTACCGATCCAGGCACTGCCGGGCCGGCTGCCCGCGCGCCAAGCGCGCCTCCCGACACCCCATACCCATCCCTCATCAAATCGGCTTGACCGCCGACCGGCTGAACCGTAATCTGGAACTTCCGGGGATGTGGTTGAGAATCGGCGGTGCGGAGCACCGTCCGGTAAAGTCCGCCTCGGCGGGCGAAAGAGAGGTCACGGATGGCCAGGTCCAAGCATTCCACTGCTCTGTTCGAGGTGGTTTCCCGCAGCAAGCCGCTGACTCCCGGCAATCGCAGAGGTCTTTTCTCTTCCCTCTCGGGCTGGTTCACTCGCCATCATGCCGCCCCGCTTCAGGGCAACCCGACCGTCGCGCCGGCCCCGGCGGCCGCTCCGCCTGAGGCTCAGCCATCCCTCCCCATCACGACCTCGGACACGGCCCAGAATACCGAACCCCTGTTGTCCCGCCAGATCCACCTGCGCATCAGTTACACCTCCCTGGCCATCCTGGCGGTGGCCCTGTTCACACTGTTGGCCATCGCCTACATCGCCGGGCGCAAGAGCGGCCTGTCCCCCCGGCTGGCGGCCGCGTCCGATAACGCCAACCCCGCCGAACAACTCCCCGCTCCCGGCATTCTCGATCTGCGCAGCCCGCCCCAGGACATACCGCCCAGGGAGGCCATGGGCACGCCCCAGCCCGACCCGACCCAGACAAGGAACAACCCTAACGCCCCCAGGACCCGCAGCATCGGCCTGAACTACGTGGTTATCCAGACCTACCCCGCCAGCCGCGAACAGAAGGCCAACGAGGCCGCGGAATTCCTCCGCCAGAACGGCATCGACTGCTCCGTGGTCAAGGGCCTGCCCCGCTGGACCAGCAAGGACTCGTTCAGCGTCGTCGGCTACGAGGGGTTTGCCAGGATCAGCAACAACCCCCAGCTCGAGGCCTACAAGAAGCGCATCCGTGAAATAAGCGACAAGTTCGCGAAACGCGGAAGTTTCGACGCCTTCGAGCCCAAGGAATACAAGTGGCAGTGACCGCCGGCGGCTCGGCAATGGCCGGGCCGCGGCCCCGGCCGTCCGATCCTCCACGCCCGGCTTGTCAATGGTCGGCTTGCCGCGGCTGGTCCTTCTCCTGGCGGGTCATCCGCCTCAGTTCCCTCACCTCCCGTTCGCTCAGTTCCCGAAACGCCCCCTGCGGCAGCCCCTTGAGCGAAATCGGCCCAAACTGCACCCGCGTCAGGTCACGCACCTTGTGCCCCAGCCTGGCCAGCATGCGGCGCACCTGCCGGTTGCGCCCCTCGCGCAGCGTGATCTCCAGCGTGCTGCGATCCCGTCCCCGGTTCACGATCCGGATCCGCGTCCGCCCCGTCTTGGAACCCTGCCCCGACTTGTCGGCCAGCCACACCCCCGCCATCAGCCGCTCGATCGTTTCGGGTTCAACGTATCCCTCCACCACGGCGCGATAGGTCTTGGGCACCCCGTACCGCGGATGCGTCAGCCGGTTGGTCAACTCCCCGTCGTTGGTCAGCAGCAGCAGACCCTTGGACTCCGCATCCAGCCGCCCCACCGGATACACGCGGGCCGGAAGATTCCGCGGGAGAAGGTCAATCGCCCGAAGCTGCACCCCCTGCGCGACGTTGGTCGAGTAGACGCCGCGCGGCTTGTTGAGAATGAAATAGTAGCGCCGCCCGGCCCGCTTCCCGCCGGGTTTCACGACGTCCCCGTCCACCTCGATCCTGTCCTTCTGCGGATCGACCAGCACCGGAAGCTCGCGGACGATCTTCCCGTTCACGGCCACGCGCCCCTCGAGCACGAGCTGCTCGATGTTCCGTCGCGAGGCCACGCCGGCGTTGGCCAGGATCTTCTGTATGCGCTGTTTCATGGACACAGCTTACCTTCAACAACGTTCAGGGCACATCCGTCCGTGCCGCAAACGTCACCTCCAGCCAAGCGCAATCCTCCAGCGTCCGGAGCACGGGACTGTTCATCCGGGCCGGCAGCAGCACCGTGTCGCCCCGCTTGAATGCCGTCGGCTCCTTCAGTCCGTCCACCCGCACCTCGGCCCGGCCTTCCAGCATGATCCAGACCACGGGCTGATCGTAGGGCACCGCCTCCTGGACCCCCTCCGTGAACCGCACCTTCTCCAGCGTGAAATACGGACTGCTCACCAGCCGCGTCACCGTCGTGAACAGCCCCGCCACGTGGCTCCTGGCTTGCATCGCTTGCTTCTGGTCGAAGTTGATGCACTCCAGCGCCTCCTTCACGTGCAGCGCCCGCGGCCGGCCCGTCGAAGGATCGACCCGATCAAAGTCGAACACCCGGAACGTCGTGTCCGATGGCGTCTGCACCTCCGCCACCAGAATCCCCGCTCCCAGGGCATGCACCGTCCCGCTGGGCAGGAAGAAACACTGCCCCGGCCTGACCTCGACGGTGTTGATCAGTTCCTCCACCCGGCCGTCGGCGATCGCCCGCTCAAACTGCACCCGCGTGACGCCCGGCTTCAGGCCCCTGTACAGCTTCGCCCCCGGATCGCTCTGAAGCACGTACCACGCCTCGGTCTTCAGGTGCGCGCCGGGATGCGACCGCGCATACGTTAAATCGGGATGAACCTGCACCGACAGGTTCTCGCGGGCGTCCAGGAATTTGATGAGAATGGGAAACTGGCTATAAGGACCGATCAGAGCGACATCGCCATGGATGGCCCGACCAAATTCTTCAAGCAGCGAATGCAGCGTCCGACCGGCCAAAGGACCGTTGGCCACTTCGCTGCTCACCCACCCCGCCGAGCCGTCCACCACGCCCGGCGGAAAATCGTACAGCTCCCAACTCTCGCCGATCCGCAGGCCGGCCGGCAGCGACTTGCCAAGGATTCCCTCGATCTTTCGGCCGCCCCAGATCTTCTCAACCAGACGCGGCCGGAACAGCAGCGGATAGAGCATGATGAAGTATCGTACAGCAGACGCCGGCCGACAGACAGGCAACAGAAGTTCTCGCACGCATCCGCGGCGCGGGCATCCCGCCACTCCCCCGTAGCACGGGCGTCTCACCACTCTTTCGTAGCACGGGCGTCTCGCCCGTGCCCAACACCGCCACCACATCACCTCCCAGCGGCGCAGGCGTCCGGCCACTCTCCCGTAGCTCAGGCGTCCCGCCACTCTTTCGTAGCACGGGCGTCTCGCCCGTGCCCTACATCACCACCCCCAACATCTTGCCCGCGCCCTGGTCGCTTCCCGTTTATCGGGCTCGGGCACGAAGCTCCTGTCGCGCGAACTGCCGCCCGGAATATGGAATACTATCACTAACGGAACACAAGCCTCATGAGCGAAACCAACGGCCACATCAAGCACTTCGTCCTGGACACCAACGTCCTGCTTCACAATCCCAACGCCCTGTTCATGTTCGCCGACAACGAGGTGGTCATCCCCTTCGATGTCATTGAGGAGCTCGACAAGTTCAAGACCAACAACGACGACCTGGGCCGAAACGCCCGCACCGTCATCCGCCACCTGGACCGCCTCCGCGAAAGCGGCGACCTGAAGGTCGGCGTGAAGGTGCCCCAGACCGGCGGCCGCGTCCGCGTCATCCTCGAGGAAGACCAGAAACTCTGCCCCGGCCTCACCGCCAATACTCCCGACAACCGCATCATCTGCGCCGCCTTCAATCTCCAGCAGAGCGGCAAACGCGTCGTCTTCATCTCCAAGGACATCAACGCCCGCATCAAGAGCGACACCCTCGGCCTGCCCACCGAGGACTTCGAAGCACAGAAGGTCGATTTTGAGCGGCTCTATGCCGGCTGGCGCGAACAGGGCGTTCCCGGCTCACGAATCGACCAGCTCTTTGCGCAGAAGCAGTTGAAGATCGAAACGCCCGATCCCCTGTTCGCCAACGAGTACGTCCTGCTCAAGGATGAAAACGACCCCTCCCACACCGCCCTGGCCAAGTACAAGGCCGACCTGGACGCCCTGGTCCCGGTTCGCCCGCGACGCTCTCCCGTCTTCGGAATCATGCCGCGAAACCTCCAGCAGACCATGGCCCTGGACCTGCTGCTGGACGACTCGATCAAGCTCGTGACCCTGATCGGATCGGCCGGAACCGGAAAAACCCTCCTGGCCCTGGCCGCCGGCATGACCAAGACCCTCAACGAGCAGATCTACCAGAAGCTGCTGTGCGCCCGCCCGATCATGCCCATGGGCCGCGATATCGGCTACCTGCCCGGCGACAAGGACCAGAAACTCACCGCCTGGATGCAGCCCATCTTCGACAACATGGCCTACCTGCTCTCCAACCGCCTCCAGAGCGAAAGCGGCGGCGGCCACACGTCCCTGTCCACCGTCGAGCAGCGGATCAAGCAGCTCGTTGACAGCGGCCAGGTCGTGCTCGAGCCGCTGACCTACATCCGCGGCCGCAGCATTCCCCACCAGTTCATGATCGTGGATGAAAGCCAGAACCTGACGCCCCACGAGGTCAAGACCATTGCCAGCCGCGTCGGCGAGGGAACCAAGCTGGTCCTCACCGGCGACGCCTCACAGATCGACAACCCCTATCTCGACTCCAGCAGCAACGGCCTGTCCTACCTGGTCGAGCGCCTCAAGGGCCAGGCGATCGTTGGCCACGTGACGCTGGCCAAGAGCGAGCGATCAGAACTGGCCAGCCTCATCGCCGCCGAACTGTAGCCGCCAACGAAAAAGGCCCCGGAACTTTGCAATTCCGGGGCCGATGAAAGAATCCCTTTCGGGTGCAGATCGTTACGCGCGGCTCATGCGCCGGCGAACTTCGTTCCCAACCACCAGCACCAGCAACCCGATCCCCGCCCATGCGGCGCTGGGAAGGGGAATCAGGACGAGCTGGCTCTGCTTGGCATTGTTGTAGTTGATCGTGCCCTGAGCGTTCCAAGGATAAAGATTCAGAACGCGAACAAGACCAATGCTTGTGGGCTTGGCCGTGTTGACAACGTAGTTGTACAGCGCGTTGCCGACTGTGCCCAGAGACACCGACTCTCCCTCGAACTTCCAGATAACATTCTGGAGTTCCTTTAGGTCACTCGAGGTACCGCTGCCCTGCCCAACCGTGGACCACAGGGTACCATTTCGCCAAGTCTGATACAGCCACGCCGCTTCCGGCGACAAGTAATCCACGTTGCCGTAAGGCGCGCCAATGTTCACCTGGCCGCCATTGTTTCCATGCACGGCAAACGTGTTGATCTCGTAGAGGTATTTTCCGCCGATGTCAATGTACTCCCCACCTTCAAGGCAGAACGTGTTGAACGAGCCGCCGAATTCGCCACCGGGGAAGGTCACCTTGAAGGGGCCCCCATTGAACCCGCTCAGGTGATTATCGCCCCAGTTAATGATGACGGTACCCGCCCTCGCTGCGGATCCCGCCAGTAACGCCAACAGTGCCACAGTTACCCAGATTCGTCTCATACGCAACCTCCTTCAGTTGCTTGCTGCACCTTGCATCATCGCCGGTGCAGATGGACAGCCTGCGCCTCATCAGCGCGGCCATCCTGACCACATCAATCCGCGCGGTGATGCGACTTTCGCAGTCTTAAAACGGGGGAGGCTTGGGGGTCTCACTCTCGCCTCGGGATCGGCCCACCGCACCCACGACTGCCGATCCGCTCGCCACGGCTACCCACATCTTCTTTGGCCGGACCGCAGCAACCCACGTCAGAAATCGTACCGATCCTCATTCCGCCGACGCAAGACTTTTTTTCTCCCCGCCGAATTGATCCAACTATTTTCAAAACCTTGACTAACGCTTGCCCTATCCGTCTATACCCCAGAATTCCCGCAAAGCGCCCCCTATTTCGAGATTGCCTATTTTATCAGACCTTGGCATTTGAGGTGTTACCTCAGCGCGCAGCAAACCGACGGATGCGATTCTCTCGCACCCGCCGGCTCTTTTCCGAAGGCTCTTTCAGATTCAGGCTCGGCGCCTGGCCCGCACGACGATCAGCCCCGCCAGCAAGGCCGCACCCGCCCATGCCGCACCCGGCAACGGAACCAGGATCAACTGGCTCTGCTTCACCGCGCCGTTGCTTCGATCGTACAGGTTCAGCACATCAACCATTGACTGCGCAAACGCCAGATCCGCCGACGACACGTTCGTCCCGGCCAGCATCCAGCGCGCCAGCGCCCAGCCGAGCTGCTTGCCCTGCCCCGACGGCTTGCTTGTCGGCGGCCCGCTGCTTTCCAGGTACCAGATGGCTTCCTGGATTCCCCAGTAAAAATCCTTGTCGTTGCTGCCGTCGAACGCAATGCTGTTCGCGGCCGCCAGCGACGCCACCGTGCTCTTCAGGGCGCTCTTGTTGGTCCTGAACTGGTAATAGATCCAGGCCGATTCATCGTCCAGGGGATCCACCTGCACGCCGCCCACGATCTTGCTCTTGGTCGGATCGGGCGGCGATGTGTCGTTGGGCAGGCCGTTAATCGCCCAGGTCGCAATATCGTATTTGTAGTAGTTGCCGGGGTTGAAATACTCGGCGCTCTCCAGGCAGAACGTCTCAAACGGGGCCGCCTTCGCCGTGAACGTCGAACCGTTCAGTTCCCCGAGCGTCACCGTGAAGGGCCCACCCGTGTTACGGGAATCGCTGAACAGGTCCTGGACCAGGACCACCTTCACCGGCGCCGCCGACGCCGCCGCGCACAAACCCACCGCCAGCGCAAACGCAAACCACCCGCCGTGATACCCACGCATGCTTCTCTCCCGTTTGTAAACAACCCTGGCTCCCGGCCTGATCACCCAATGCCCTCACGCCGGGTCCGATTAATCCGTAGATACTCCACCGTAGCCCCATATCCGGAAGCGGTCAACGATTTCCCAGATTTCCCATTTTCGCCGAGAAGATCCGACAACTGATTGTCCCATAATCACTTGGATGAGCACCTTCGCTCCCATGCTCTGCGGCATGCGAACCGCCCCGCCGGAATATGGGAAAGCAGGGCTTAATGGGATAGTTTTGATGCTTAATCGGCCATCATCGGCTCGATCCGGGCACTCAGCCGACACGTATTCAAAGGACACGACCCGCGGTCCGCTCCCGTGAGCCCCGAGCGCCGACAATTAAGAGTGTCAAGCATCCGCGGCCTCCCGGGTACGTGACAGTTTCGGCGTGAGGCGGAGGACCGCGCGGCGATGTTGACGATGTTCTGAGTGTCGGTGTCCGTGCGGAGCCTGGGCACGGGCGAGGACGCCTCGTTGTTCCACACAAGTCACCCGTCGCGGACTTTGCCGCAGGGACCAAAACTCTCCCATGCCCACGCCAGATCATGCATGCGCTGCAAGCCTATCCAGATGGTCTGCGCTCCGGGCTCGCTCC
>Ga0209381_1002760_pt1 | contig 20633 bp, 22 predicted proteins | sample DewCreD2012metaG_FD_184111 | JGI IMG/M metagenome (GOLD analysis project Ga0209381, IMG submission 184111) | Hot spring sediment bacterial and archeal communities from British Columbia, Canada, to study Microbial Dark Matter (Phase II) - Dewar... ...
TGTGGCCTTCGGGCTTGGCCTCGACCACGCCGATGGCCTGGGCGTCGGCGTAGAGCATGTAGTCGGCGAAGCCGGTGTTGAGCGGGAACTCGCGGACGGCGACGCCCGGGCCGGCCGAGATGTTCATGGAGCGGTAGTCCTGGACGATCCACCCGGCCTGCTCAAGCAGGCGATCGATCTTGATGCGGGCGGATTGTTCAGGGGTCTGGGGCATGTGTCCCCGCTGCACAACGCACAAGCTGACCGGCCAAACCGGCGGCATCTTACGGCCCGGCCGTGCAGGCGTACAGGCGGACGAATCGCCGGCAGGTGAGGGGATGCCAAAGGGGCGTCAGTCGGCGGTGCAGGTGGTGGCGATGGGTCGGCGGACTAAAAAACGCCTGCTTCGACGTCAAGATACTTGAGCACGTGCTCACGTACGGGCTGCGTGCCATATCCCGTTGTTACCCGCGAAACATTCAACGCCCAATCGGGCAAGGAGAACATCATGCCGCTTTCGATCAACGTGGGCCTCAGCCGGAAGGCCTCGAAGGACTTTCAGTCCACCGGCGTCAGCATCAACGTCACGGCGGAGCTGGATCAGTCGCTGCTGGCCCGCCCCGACGAGCTGCAGCAGCAGATCGGCGACTTGTACGCCCAGGCCCAGCACGCCCTCGACCAGCAGACCCAGGTCCCCGAGCCCGAGCAGCGGCCCACGCAGGCGGCCGCACGCACCAACGGCCGGCCGGCCCGTTCCAACGGCAACGGCAACGGCCGCAACGCCAGCCCCGCCACCGACAGCCAGAAGCGGGCCATCGCCGCCATCGCACGCCGAATGAACGTCGATCCCGCCCTTGAAGCCCGCGACATCATCGGCGAGGAACTCGACGACCTGACGCTGCGGCAGGCTTCGGAGCTGATCGACCACCTCAAAGGCCTGCAGCCCGCCAACGGCCGCAACGGCCGGTGAGATCCGGTGCCACCGGCAATCTGCGTTTGCGGTACAATCCTGTCGCGGAAGGAGCATGCCATGCAGAAGATCGAAGTCATCCTCGTCAAGGGCAAGGAAACCAAGGGCACCTACGTGTACGAGGAGGAACTGGGCGAGGGCGGCAAGCCGCCGGTCCTCAAGACCCAGTACATCCAGAAGTGGGCCCTGGGCTCTAACCCGCCGGCCAAGATCAAGATCACGATCGAGGCGGCGTGAACTTGCCGTGATGGACAATGCCGGTCACGCCGACTGCACCTCTGCAAAAACGCAAACTTGCACGGCTGCCCACCAGCCGGCCCACCGTCGCACAAACGATCAGCACCTTCGACTAACCACCAACACATAAGAAAAGGAGACCACCCCATGCCCACGTCAACCGTGGACCAGAGACACTCCGCACCCGGCCTGGACCGGCTCCGGCCGGCCTGCCGGCAAGCCGTATCCATCACCGGCCGGCCGTACATCAGCCATTCCCAGCTCTCCACCATGCGGCAGTGCCCACGCCGCTTCAGCTTCCAGTACATCGAGCGGGCTCCCCTGGACTTCCAGCCGTCCTCGCTGCTGTTCGGCGGGGCCATGCACGCGGCGTTCGAGTCCTGGTACCGCGGCCGGCTGGAAGGCGTCACCGCCACGCCGGCCGACCTTCTGGACGCCTTCATGGACCGGTGGAAGCTCGATCGTGAAGGCGTCAGTGCCGATGTGCCGGTGAAGTTCTGCAAGGGCGAGGACATGGGCACGATCACGGAGATGGCCCGGCGGATGATCGACGCCTTCCTGGCCGCACCCATCTCCCGGCCCAACGGCCGAATCCTCGGCATCGAGGAGCAGTTCACCGTCGTCCTCGCCCCCGACCTGCCCGACATCGTGGCACGGGTGGACCTGGTCACCCAGACACCCGACGCCCTGCACGTCGTGGACCTGAAGACGGCCCGCAGCCGTTGGACGGACGAACGTGCCGCCGAAGCCGGGGAGCAGCTGCTGCTCTACGGCCGGGTGACGCGTGACCTGGCCCGTGGGGCCGGCCTGCCGGTGCGGCTGCACTTTGCCGTCATCACCAAGGCAAAGACGCCGCAGGTGCAGGTCATCGACGTTCCCGCCGACCAGGGCCGCCTGTCGGCCGTGCGTGAGAGCGTGGCCCAGGTCTGGACTGCGGCCCGGGGCGGCAACTACTTCGCCAGCCCCTCGCCGCTCAACTGCTCCAACTGCCCGTTCAAGAGCCGGTGCCCGGCGTTCGCCGGGTAATGGACCGGTTCGCCCGCTGACAAAACCACATTTGACATGCCCGACCGGGCGTGTCCCGGCGGGCGAAGGAGGAATCCATGACCATCGTTCCGATTTCGTGTCTCTCGGCATCCGATCTGGCCATCCTGGGCAACAACCTGCGGCCGGCAGCCCGCAAGCACCGGCCCCGGCTCAGCAGCCAGGAGGTCCTCGCGGCCGTCAACCGGTCGCTGGCCGTCGTGGATGAAGAGGTCACTCGGCTGCACCGCGGCGGCGTCAGCCTGGCCGGGTCGGCGAAGCGTTCCGCGGCCGCCGTTCAGTGAGAACTCATCCCACACTGCACCGTGCATCTGGCGGGCCGGCGGCGAGGGTGCCGACCGGCCTGCCAACGCATGGCCCGCCCTTCATGTTTCCCCATCTTGACAGCAAAGCCGTGCTGACAGGGTGTCGTCGGGGCAGAAAAAACGGACGTATTCAGCTTTTCTGCTGGAATGTCCGCTGGCCGGTGCGATAATGCCGGCCGGTGTCGCAGGCCCCGTGCTGGGGCACGGGCGGCGACGCGTGGGCTTGGTCGTCCCGTCTGGCGGAGGTGAACATGTCGAAGCAGAAGCACGTGCGGCGGATGCAGGGGACACGGTCCACCCAGCGAGCGGCGAAGAGCAGAAGGGCCAGGCCGCTCCTCTACGCGGCCGAGGCCATGGAGCGTCGGCTGCTGCTGTCGGGCCAGCAGGCCATCGAGCTGTTCAACACCTCGCCGGCCGTGTTCATCGAGAACCAAGGCCAGTGGCAGGACGCCTCGATCCACTACGCCCTGAATGGCAGCGGGGCCAACGTCGGCTTCACCGACCAGGGGCCGGTATTCCAGCTGTACAAGGCCAAGCGGCCGCGGGGCGAGCAGCCGGTTGACCCAATGCTGAGGCGTGAAACCCCGCCCCGCATGAAGGGCGACAGCTTCCGCGTAACGTTCGACGGTGCCCGGGCCGTGGTTCCCGTGGGCGTGGACCAGGCCGACGGCGTGTACAACTTCTGCGTCGGCGACCAATCGGCGTGGCGGGAGAACGTGCCCGGCTTCGGCAAGGTGCTGTACTCGAACCTGTACGACGGCATCGACATGTATGCGTCGGGCCGCAAGAGCGGGCTGAAGTACGAGTTCCACGTCTCACCCGGCACTGATTGGCGGCAGATCCAGATCAGCTACGACGGCGTGCAGAAGCTGAAGCTGGAGAAGGACGGCTCGCTAACCATCAAGACCAAGGTCGGCACGCTGACCGACCAGCCACCGCACATCTACCAGGTGATCGACGGCCAGGAAGTGACGGTGGCGGGGAAGTTCCGGCTGATGGATAAGGACACGGTGGGGTTTGTGATCACGGGTGAATATGACCCGACGCGGGAGCTGATCATTGACCCGGACGTGGCGTGGAGTAGCTACCTTGGCGGGAGTAGCGACGACTACGGCAATGACATCGCCGTGGACTTGGCCGGCAACGTCCTGGTCACGGGCCTAACCACATCCACCGGCTGGGTTTCGGGGGGCTGGGACACGAGCTACAACGGCGGCTATGACGGCTTCGTGGTGAAGCTTTCGCCTTCGGGGGGGCATCTGTGGAGCACGTACCTGGGCGGGAGCAGTGATGACTATGGCATCGGCATCGCCGTGGACGGCCAAGGCAACGCCCTGGTGGCGGGCTGCACGTACTCTTCCGGCTGGGTTTCGGGGGGCTGGGACACGAGCTACAACGGCGGCTATGACGGCTTCGTGGTGAAGCTGTCGCCTGCGGGGGGGCATCTGTGGAGCACGTACCTGGGCGGGAGCGGTTATGACCATGGCTACGGCATCGCCGTGGACGGCCAGGGCAACGCCCTGGTGACGGGCTTCACGGACTCTTCCGGCTGGGTTTCGGGGGGCTGGGACACGAGCTACAACGGCGGCTCTGACGGTTTCGTGGTGAAGCTGTCGCCTGCGGGGGGGCATCTGTGGAGCAGCTATCTCGGCGGGAGCTTCACTGAGTTTGGCCAGGGCATCGCCGTGGACGGCCAGGGCAACACCCTGGTGGCGGGCTTCACGTACTCTTCCGGCTGGGTTTCGGGCGGCTGGGACACGAGCTACAACGGCGGCTCTGACGGTTTCGTGGTGAAGATCGGCGGCGGTGCGAGCCCCGCCGTGCCCGTCGTGGTCATTCCGGGAATCCTCGGAAGTGTGCCAAAGCCGGGGTTCCTCACCTCGTGGCTTGCCTTCTCCGAGCCCGGCACGCTGCCGGCTAACCTGGAAATCGACCCCATCGACCACACCTACGACAACCTGCTGGCGACGCTGAACGCTCTGCCGTGGCTTGCGGAGGGGCAGAACCTGTTCGCCGCACCATATGACTGGCGGAGGCCCATCGGGCCCGAGGATGTGAACGGCAACACGCTCCTGGGCTCGATGACTGCGGCGTCCCTGGACATTGCCCATCCCGACACGGGCATCGAGTACCTGCTCTACTGGATCAATGAGGCAGCCAGGAACTGGTACTTGGCGGGCGGCGACCGGTACGCCTTCCAGGTGGACCTGGTGGGGCACAGCATGGGGGGCATTCTGGCCAGGGCCTTGGTGCAGAGCAACGCGTACCTGCAGATCAGTTCACGGTTCAATCCGTCGGCCGGCTGGTACATCGGGTCCAGCGACTTCGTGAATCGGATCGTGACGCTGGACTCGCCCAACCACGGCAGCACAGCGGCTCCGGTGTATCGCGAGAACATCGTGAATCTTCTGCCGCCGGCGGCGAACTACATCACCAGCCACGTTGTGGCCGGCGGCATGAGCGGCCTGCTGAGCCTGGTGACCGCCCCTTCGATCGTGGGACCGCTGGTTGTGCAGGGCGTATCGTGGGCCGTAGGGCAACTGGTCGGTGCGGCGGCGGAAACGGCGGCACGGACGTACGCGGTGGCGTTCTGCCAGGGATTGCAGGACCTGTACCCCACTTACGAGAGCGAATACACGAACGGTTTCCTGAACTACCTCAACACCCCGGCGGCCTTGACCAATCTGGCCGGCCGGGCCGAGGTCTGGAACTTGACGGGACTCCTGACCGACGAGAACGCCTCAACAGCAACCACGTGGGTGGACTGCGAAACCAGGAACAACTGGTTGCTCTGGCCGGTGTGGATGGCAGGAGTGGTGGACAACCCGCTGGCAACGATGCCGGTGGCTGTGGGGCCGGGAAGCGGCACGGTCCCGAGTTCAATCAACGGAACGCAGATCGGCAACCGCGGGGCGTTCCTGGGCGAGATCAGTTCGCCCAACATCCACAACGGAATCCGGATGGACTGGAACATCCCGACCGTTCAGGACCCCCTGGGCACGGGAGTCAACGGAGTGTTCACGGGGCGGGTGGGCGGCAGCGGATTCCAGTCGCACCAGTTGTTTGGCAATCATCCCGATGTCATCGAGGCGACGGCAAAGATACTGGGCTATGCCACGACTGCATCGCAGAACGTGCAGCCGCACTCCAGCGGTTTGGCGGTGCATCTCGCGGAGTATTACATCTGGGACCCGGTGACCAAGGCGTACCGGACGGTCATCGAGCCGGGGGTAAAGGACGTCGGAAAGAAGTTCGCGGAACTGGTCGAGGCAACGGGATCGAAGGCGGCGTCGTATTTCGCGGCGATGTGGGATCCGGCGGACGTGCTGGCGACGGATGCTCTGGGGCGTCGCGTCGGCAGCGACGGTACCCAGACCTACGACGAGATACCCGGAGCCTGGTACAGCGGGCCGGGGGAGTACCGGGTTATCGTTATCCCGGGATCGTCCGCGGTCAGCCTCGTGGCAGCGGGGACCGGCGAGATGTTCGTTGGATCCGCGGGGATCATGCGAGACGGGCGGCTGCAGGAAGCCACGGACCTGGGAGGTGGCGTGGTGCCGGTCGGGCAGTCGTTGAGCTACACCGTTGTCCCGCCGTTTGCCCAGTTGAACGGGAATGTGCTGGAGGTCTATGGCACGTCGGGGGCAGACAGCATCACCCTCACGCAAGCAAGCGGCACGGTGACGGCGACGCTCAACGGCACTTCGCTCGTATTCACCGAGTCGTCCGTGGGTCAGGTGATGGTGGTTGGCGATGGTGGACAGGATGCCCTGACCCTTGGCGGGGAAATCACGATCACGGGTGACCCTGGTCGCGGGACGCAGGCGATGTCGCTCACCGTTGCACCAGGAAGTGCGGTGACGCTCGTTGGCAGGCAGCACTTGGCGGCCGTGAATGTGGCGGAGGCGACGCTTGCGGTGGCACCCGCGGACAGCGGTCTGATCAGGACGGGCTCGCTGAGCATCAGCGGCACGGGCGGGCGGCTGGACCTGGCGAACAACAGCATGATCGTGGACTACTCGACCAGCTCGCCGGTGGATTCCGTGCGGAACTGGATCATCGCCGGGTTCCATGGCGGGGTCTGGGATGGGGACGGAATCGTCAGCAGCCTTGCTGACGGGAGCCACGGGCTGGGATATGGCGAGGCGTCCAGCGTTCTGGGCCCGACGGGCGGCCAGTTTGCCGGCGAGAGCGTCGATGCGACGGCGGTGCTGGTCAGGTACACGTATTACGGCGACGCGAATCTGGACGGGGCGGTGAACTTTGCCGATCTGCTGGTGCTGGCACAGAATTACAACCAGACCGGCAGGTCATGGTCGGAGGGAGATTTCGATTACGACCCAGCTGGTCAGGTGACGAATTTTGGCGACCTGCTGAAGCTGGCCCAGAACTACAACAGGATGCCGTCCAGCCCACAGGTTACGGCGGCGGCACCCGCGAGCGAGGCCGGTTCGCCGGCTGCCGGGTCCGAGCCAGCGGCCGGGCCGGGCGAGCAATACATGTCCGCCCTGGGCGATGCGACGGTGGCCGGGAAATCGGCGGACGATCGGCTTGCTGCCGAGTTGCTGGGCAGCGGAGAGTCGCTGCTGGCGTGAGGCGTGGCCGAGGCGAGTTCAGACGGCCTGCCCCACCGACCGAGGGGGCAGGCGACTGGCCGGTGCGATAGTGCCAGCCCAGGTCGTGTCCTTGGATGGGTCATAGGTGCCGTGAGGTGGATTTCCGATGGACCGGAGCCCAAGGAGAGAGCCATGAAAAACGTTGTCTGTCTGCTGGTCGCAGCGTGCCTGACCGCTGTCGTTGGTCGGGCTTCAGCTGGGATAGTCGTATTTCCCCCATACTCCAGCGGATTCAATGTCTACGCGGAAGCCGGGGCCGACAGCTCTGGTGGGATCAGTCACCTAGCTCCCGCGACGGAGACAGAGGTCTCACTCGACTCAGTGGATACGGATCTACGGCCATCCAGTGAAGTTTTGACGGCCAGCAGCTTGAACCATTTCAGCATGAGAGAGAACGAGTTCTTGTTTACCGGCCAGCAGTCATGGCCGTATACGCCGAGCTCGTTTGGCGGCCGTGCAGACTGCAGCGTTGGATTGGTGTTCTACGTCACCGAAGACTGTCAGTACTCGCTGACCGGATCCTACCGTTTTGCGGCACCGCAAGACGGCTTTGCACACGGTACGTTTCTGCTCAATATTCGCGAGTACGCGAACTACGACAGCTACCTTCTGGGGTATCGGCAAGACTATCACGCTCTCGGCGGATCGGGACAACGTGAGTTCACCGACAGCGGTCCGATTGTCGGCGGACGCATGTATTCCATGGTTTTCGCTTTCTCGAACTCCGGAACCACCGATGTCCACGGGCAAGGAACTGGATCGTTCTATATGTCCTTCTCAGTCCCTGAACCTGGCAGCGTGTCGCTCCTTGCCTGTGTGTGCCTGGTGTTGTGTCGTCGAAGGCGGCGATGATGTTGATGGGAGCAGGCCGCGAGGGTATGTTGCCACCGCTGTGGGGGCCACCATTCAGCGGAGCATCACCCATGCCTGCATCCGTCACACTGGACGTGTCAGCGAAGATCCAAGCACTGCTGTCCTCCCGTCGCACCCACGAGGCGGCCATCGCGGACATCGACCGCATCCTCGACGCCGTCGGCAAGTTGCTGGGCGGTAAGCCGACGGTCAAGGCCGTCGTGAAGGCCGCCAGGTCCGCCACGGGCCGATCCAAGATTCAACGCGGCACCTTCGCGATCTCCGGCCGGGAATCGATCTTGGCGTTCGTGAAGCAGAAGGGCAGCCCGACCACCGCCGAGATCAACGCCAACTGGACGGCCGAGGGGCGAAGCGGGCCGGCCAACAAGGTGCTGGGCAGGCTGGTCGAGGATGGGAAGCTGCGGCGGGAGAAGGTGAAGGGCGGCCAGGGCAGCCGCTACACACTGATCGGGGCCGTGTCCGCCCCGGCGGCCGTCAAGCCGGCACCCCGGGGCGTGAAGGGCACGTTCGCGATGACCGGGACCGAGTCGGTCCTGAAGTTCATCAGAACCAGACGCAACCCGACGACGGCCCTGATCAATGCCCACTGGACCAGCGAAGGGCGGAAGCGGTCCGCCGATGACACGCTGGGCAAGCTGGTCCGCGAGAAGAAGATCAAGCGGCAGAAGAACAAGGACGGCAAGGGCAGCCGGTACTCGCTGGCGTGAGTCAGCGGCGATCGGCGATGTCGTGCTGCCAACAGCTGCGGGGCCAAAAGGTCGTCGATCGCGGATCACAGACATGGAAGCGGTTAGGGCCTCGACCCCGTGCAGAGATGGGTTGTCCACTGCACTGTGTCAGGGCCGCCGGAGGAGAGCGAAGGCAAGGACCAGCACACTCATCCCAAGCCCCGGCTCGGGCACGCCAATCGAGGGACCGGTGATTGCCAGCGAGAAACTTCCTGGCCCACTGGTGCCAACCATGTAATGGGTTTGGTAGGACACGTGCAACGCGTATGACCCGGGCTCAAATGCAAGGGGGAGACTGACTCCCGAACCCACCATGCCGTTGCCGCTCCAGGCGACGCCCGACGGCCCCGTCAGCGTTGCGATTGCCCCGCCGTAGAAGGATGAGGTGCTCATCGTGATTGTCCCGTCGCACGAGGCCATGACGTAGAAGATGAGATCGATGGTGCCAGAGGCCCCTCCCTGGAAGGGCGGTGCAGCACCCCACGAGAAGTTGGAGGTGCCGCCAAAGACCAGAGAGTCCGGCCCAATGGACGCGGAGAGCGATACCGATCCGTATGCCGTGATGCCCGGCCCGGGTGGCATCGGCGTGACGACAGAACCGGATGCCGCGTGACTGTACGTCGTCATCGCAGGTACAGGGACCACGAGATCAGCCGGCGAACTGCCCGTTGACGACGCATGCATCGTCAGTGTGCCCAGGTCAATCACGCTGCCACTCGCCGAACGACTCCAGAGTCCAGTCACGGCAACTAGGCAGGTGCAAATGCTCAGAAAAGCCCGCATCGTGTGTCCTCCCAAGCCCCCTACCCAAGGCCAATAATACCACCGTTCATGCGAAAACCAAGTTGCACGGCTCGACAATCGCAACGGCCTGCATGCCCGGCCATTCTACCGCCAGTTCCAGTTCGAGCCGCCTCGGGTGAGGCGGCGTTCATCAACAGGAGGTCAAGTTTGTCGCACATCGTCAACATCAAAACGCAGATTCGTGATCCCGTGGCCCTTGCCGCCGCCTGCGTGCGGCTGGGAATTCAGCAGCCCACGCAGGGAAGGGCCAAGCTCTTTGTCACCGAGGCCGAAGGGCAGATCGTGCACCTGCCGGGCTGGACGTATCCGGCCGTGGTGGACACAGCCAGCGGCACCATCGCCACGGACACCTACGGCGGCCGCTGGGGCGACCAGCGGGAGCTGGACAGGTTGCTTCAGGCCTATGCCGTCGAGAAGTCGCGGATCGAGGCCCGCAAGTCCGGCTACACCGTCACCGAGCAGAACCTGGCCGACGGCTCGATCAAGCTGACCATTCAAGTCGGGGCGGGAGGTGTCGCATGAAGATCATCGAGATCACCATCAGCCCCACGGGCGAGACCACGGTCCAGACCAAGGGCTTCGCCGGCTCATCCTGCCGCGATGCCACCAGGGCGTTGGAGAAGGCCCTGGGCCTGGTGCAGTCGGACCAGTTCACGGCCGAGATGTATCAGCCCGTTTCCACCGACCAGCACGTTTCGCAGAAAGGCGGCTGACTGTCAGTCCCCCATAGAAGAGGAGGCACCATGTCACACATGCCAGAGACAATCACCGCACCTGCCTGCACGACATTCGATGACTGGCTGGCCGTGAGCACCGATGGCTTTGCCGCCATGAACGCCGGCCGCGATCCGGCACACCTGGTCAAGGAGCTGGTGCAGAACGCCCTGGACGCCCTCGGCCTCGGCGGCGGCGAGATCCAGCTCAACTGCCAGGCCCAAGATGGCGGCGTCCGCATCACCTGTCGGGACAGCGGCTGCGGCATGGCCAACCTGGCCGACATCCGCACGGTGTTCCACACCAGCAAGACCGACAGCCACCTGCAGCGTGGCCGGATGGGCCGGGGATTCAAGGAAATGCTCTGCATGGCCCTTGAGGCGACCGTCACCAGCGGCCGTCGGCGGATCGAGTTCCGGATGGAACACGGCCGGCGGGTGACCCGGCAGGTCCAGCTGCCGGCCGATCAGGCCACTCCCGGCACGCTGGTGGAGATGCAGATGCCCTGGGATGGCGACGTCATTCAGCACCTGGTGAAGTACTTCCAGGGCATGCTGGTGCCGGACGGCGTCCATCTGGTGGTCAACGGGCAGCGGGTCTGTCACCGGCTGGCCCAGGACCGCATCGAGGCCAGCCTGCCCACCGAACTGCTGGAAGATGGCCGGTGGATCAGGCCTATCCGCAAGACCGCCATCGAGCTGGTGCCGGTGCGGGAAGGTGAGGTGCCCATGGTGTACGAGCTGGGCATCCCCGTCTGCCCCATCGAGTGGACGGTGGGCTTTCACGCCAACGTCCAGCAGCGGGTGCCGATGAACCCCTGCCGCGACGCCGTGGCCAGCGGGTACCTGCTGAAGCTGCACCGGGCCTGCCTGCCCACGCTCCTGCCGGAGCTGTCTGAGGAGCAGGTGCGTCAGGACTGGGTGGGATCGGCCGCCCCGCACTGCGATGAAGCCGTTCAGCAGCAGATCATCGCCAAGGGGTTCGGCCAGAACATCGCCCGATCCGTGCCGAAGATGGGGGCACGGCAGTTTGATGAGGATGCCCGCGAGATTGGCACCATGATCATCGACACCCGCCAGACCAGTGGGGGATTCCGGCAGATCCTGCAGCAGCACGTGCCGACCACCATGGAAGTGGTCGAGGAGCACAACCGCAAGCGGGTGCAGGCGGCCGCCGCCGGGAGCTTTGACGTGGCCGATGTGTACCAGGCCCAGGATGACGCCAGTGCACGGCGGCGAAGGCTGATCGAGTCCGTCGGCGGCAAGGAACGGGTGGAGCAGGTGATGGACTTTGCCCGGTGGTTCTGCCAGAAGCTGCTGGACGGCTACGAGGGCTCAGCCGTGTGCTCGGTCACGCTGGCCATGCTCAAGGACGTGGGTGCCATCGCCACCTGGTCCAGCGACGACGTGCTGACGCTGGGCATCGACACGCCATGGCTTTGGACGGATCCCTTTGGCGAAGAAAGCCTGGCGACGCTCATCCACGAGGCGGCCCACCACCTCAACGCCCATCATGGCCAGGACTTCCACAAGGAACTGGAGAAGCTGGCGGGAAGGGCGGCACGGATCATGCTGCTGCACGGGCAGGAGGTGCGGCAGCGGTGGCCGGGGCTGAGTGGTCGCTGATGCAACAGGCCGGGCGTGTATCACCTGATGAACACCAGGCACACCGCCGCCGCGATCAGGGCGGCAGCGGCCAGACGGCGGATGAGCATCGCCCGCGAGATGATGCGTTCGTGGGCTGTGAAGTGGTGGCCGATCAGCCAGACAATCAGCACCGACCAGATGCCGCGGCTGCCATACACAACGTTCAGGCCGGCGGCGTCGTGGAAGTATCCGATCGACCAGATGATGATCAGCGCCTGCGAGACGATCAGGGCGATGCCCACGGCCAGGTGATGGCCTGCACCTGCTGGAATCCTGGGGATGCGTCTGTCGGTCGCCACAGTGAGCGCCGCGGACATCGCCGCGGCAATGAAGATCGCCGGGGGCACGAGCCGGCCGAACCCGATCGTGGGGCTCCAGATCTGGTTCATGACGTCAAACAGGCCAAAGCACAGTGCTGCCAGCACGGAGAAGCCCACGGCCGGGATGACGCGGGCCAACGGCAGGTGCTCGGTGGGCCAGGAAAGCACGGCGATGCCAACGGTGGCCAGGCCTGCGGCGAGCCAGACGTTTGCCGGCACCGGCCTTGAGAAGCCGAACGCCAGCAGCAGAGCTACCAGCACGACCTTGCTGCCCAGCGCCGGCGTGGCGATCGAGGCGTGGCCGCGTCGCAGGGCCAGCATCGTGAACAGCTGCCCGGCGAAGAACAGGCCGCCGGCCGCCAGGCTGGGCCACCAGTTGTGCGGCGTGAGCGGCGGCTGCGTCCAGGGCACGAACACCAGGAAGCCGATGGCGGTGGCAATGTTGGCCACCAGGCTGATCTGCGTGGACCGCATGCCACGATCGCCGGCGGCCTTCAATGACGAGGCGGCCAGTGCATAAAGCACACCAGCCAGCAGCCCCAGCAACAGATAGGCCTTCTCGAACACTCGGGCGGGGAGTGTACTCGGCCGATCGGGAAAAGGGGGCCAGGCATCGGCCGGGCAGGACATCGTGGCTCACGCACCGGAGGCCCACTACAATCGCCCCCAAAGGTCCTGGCGCTTGCCGGGAGATTGGGTCATGCCAGCCGTCGTCTTCCCTGCACCATGGACGAGCATCCATCGCGTGGACCCGCGGTTCCCGCACCACCTGGTCAACGCGGACGGCCAGCACCTGTTCATCCTCAACAAGACCGGCTGGGCCTACTTCGGCTGCCAGGACCCCGAAGGCTATCTCAAGCGGGCGAAGGAAGAGGGCATCACGGTGATCCGCGTGGCGCTGGAAGGCCGGCCGTACTGGGACACGCTGCACATCGACATCTGGCCGTTTGGGGGAACGCGTGAGAAGCCCGACTACGCCAGCTTCAACGGCGACGTGTGGGACCGCATCGAGGAACGCGTGAAGCTGGCCGGGAGATACGGCATCGGGCTGGACATCATCCTTTTCCACGACCTGCACCCGCGTTCAGAGGAAGTCGAACGCCTCAAGCCCTACGTCCGCGAGGCGGTCCGGCGGCTGGGCCGGTACACCAACGTGCTGTGCTGGGAGTTGCAGAACGAGTGGCTGCAGAACGAGGCGTTCCAGGACCAGGTTGGCCCGTTGCTGCGAGAGCTTGATCCGCTGCGGCCGGTGATCACCTCGGACCACACCGCCGACAACGCGGCCTGGCCGCACAAGCCGTGGGTCGGTATGGCGACAACGCACACCTGCACGGGCTCGGGGAATGGCCCCTACACGCTGGCCGGGTGGTATCTGCCGGTGGCCCGCAACACCCGCAGCCACGACAAGCCGGCCTGGTGCAGCGAATCCGGCCGGGAGAAACGCCACAAGAACGACGATGGCGTGCACCGCCGCAAGCAGGGCTGGATCTGGTACGCCGCCGGCTGCTACTGGACCTGGCACACGTGAGATGGCTGCGAGGGCATCGACGATGCCCAGAGCCAGGCACCCGGGCGGCAGTTCGTGAAGCCCATGGCCGGCTTCTGGTCGAGCCTGCCGTATCACACGCTGGTGCCGAACCAGACGACGGTGATGGTTCCCGATGCGGTTGACCTGGTCAGCGCCACGCTGTCCGATCCGGAACGGGCGCTGGTCGTGGCCTATGTGGCGACGGAAGCAACCGGCCGCAATGTCGAGGGCATCGCCGCAACGCTGCGTCTTCCGCCGGGGAAGTACTCGCTGGGCTTCATCTCACCCGCCGACGGCAAGGTGATCGAAACGCGAGAGCACGTCAGCCGGCACATCAAGGAGACGCCACAGGTTCCATTGCCCGCCTTCACCGACGATCTGGCGATACGCATCGATCGGCTTGAGAAGCACGAGCGGACGATGATCCCAGGGACGCAGTAGCGACCATGGCGAATCATCGCAGGTCCAGGCACCACAGCAGCATCACCTCATCGGGCAGTTCGCGGTACGCACCGGGATGCACACCGACCAGCCGACAGCCGCTTGCGGCGTAGAAGCGACAGGCCGGCACGTTGACGTTCTGCGTCTCGATCTTCAACGCCCGGCACTGCCGCTGACTTGCCCACGAGGCTGCATGGTTAAGCAGTTCCCGGCCGATGCCGTGCCGTCGTCTGTCGGGGCTGACGCGAATGTCGAAGAGCACCGCCAGGTCATCTCTGCCCTCAAGCAGGTGCAGTCCCGGCGTCCGCCACGCCACCACCGCACCGCCGACCGGCCGGCCATCGTCTCGGGCGAGGAAGCAGGTCCAGTTGGACGTATCGAACCGTCGTCCCCACGTCGCCGGTGTGTCGCCCAGGGCATCGTAATCCTTCAGGTACGGCGGATCGACGGGCTCTTCCGACAGACGGATGCCCCCCATGCCGCCGTCAATCCGGTCCACACGCAACCGCGAGCTTACCGAGAACAAGATGCGAATGCTGGCGTAATCTGCCAGCGCTTCCAGAGTCTGTTCCCGGATCTCAGCGGCCACGGGTCATACCTCCGTCCTGGTCTTGCGTCCGGTTCGGACAGAGCACACGAAGCACCACAGCCTGGGCTGGCTGGATGGCTCCGTGGAATGGTAATCGCCGAAGACTTCGGTGTGGAAGCCCGCTGCCGCAAACAGCCACAGGTACTCACTGCGGGTCAGGATCGGCCCCGACCATGGAAGCTCATCGATTGTCTCGCTTCCGTCGGGGGCACAGGTCTTGTAGGTGAACTCGCCCCGCATACGCCGACGGTCGCGGCTGATGTGGATATGCCCCTTGCGGGAGACGAGGTGGCCGGTCTGGCGATGCACAACCGGCTGAGACCAGCCGAATGACCTCACGCCGGATGGGTAGAGGTCCGGATCGAACCGGCGCTCCGTGATCAGCAGCCTGCCGGTCGGCAGAAGATGCCGCCGGATGCAACGCAGGCAGGCCAGCAGGGCCTTGCGGGTGGGCAGCTCCCTGAAGGAGTTGTCGGCGATAAGAACCAGGCCGAAGGAACGCCCCAGATCGAACCGCGACATGTCGGCTTTCACCAGGTGCAGGCGCTTGCGTGCTTCCGGCGGGAGCGTGGCCCTGTGCCCACGGGCCACCTGCAGCATCGTGTCTGACAGGTCGATGCCCACGGTGTCGAAGCGATCTTCGGCCAACCGGCACAGCAGCCTGCCGGTGCCGCAGGCCAGCCCCAACACCGGGCCGCCGGTGCGTCTGGCCCACTGGATGTGCCAGCGAGTTTCTTCCTCGGACAGCGGGGCCACGATCGGGTAGTCCCAGCCGTACTTCTCGTAGCGGTCCAGGTCGCGAGCCATGGTGGGGCGGGCCTTCACGGGATCACATCCTGGCTAGACTTTCAGTCCACTCTGAGCTTCGCCGCCCCGTCCCGGAACGCCGCCAGCGCCGGCTTGGGCTTACCGTGCAGGTCCACCAGGCCCCAGGCGATCTCGGCTGGACACTCGGGTGACCCGCACTGCCAGCAGCTCTTCTGGTCTTCCCAGCGGTAGAAGAACACGCCCAGCAGCTTGTCACGCTGCGACCGGAATGCCTCGAATGCCCCGGCCACGAAGTCGGCCTGCCCGTCCGGCGTGTGACCTTTGCCCCAGCCGTGGGCCCACTTGCGGAGCTGGCACACCGATCCGCCGTTGCGTCGCTCCTCGTCGCTCATGATCCCGCCGGCCGAGGAGTAGCCCCACTCGTTGACCAGCACCGGCCGGCCGGTCAGCTCGTGCAGCTCCGAGATGCGGCTGGCCCAGCTTCCGGGATCGCCGGCGGCCCAAGTGCCGTAGTAGCCATCGATGCCGCAGTAGTCCAGCAGCTTCTCGGCGTGGGTCCACAGGTGTGCGAAGAAGTAGTAGGCCTTGTCGGCACCGGCCGGGTTGTGGCCGACCACCAGCGATGGGTCGGCGCTCTTCAGGCCCCGTGCCCCGGCCATCACCAGCTCGCAGCCCCGTCTCGGGCTCAGCGGCCCGGCGAAGATGCGGATGTCCAGCTCGTTGGCGATCTGCCAGACGGGCACCAGCCCACGCACGTCCTCGGCGATGAACCGGCAGGCCAGCTCGTAGGTGGCCAGCCACTGGTCGCTGCCCAGTTGCCCGGCCCACACCGGAGCAAAGTCCGTCCACTGCGGCCGCAGCTTGCCCTGGGCGTCGGGCTTGCTGGTCTCGATGCCCGGCAGTGGGGTGATGCCCATGATCTTCATCCCCGCGGCCGCCCATTGCCGGGCCTGCTCACGGTTCTTCCGGTACCCATCGGTGAGTTCGCCGCCCACGCGGTCCGCAAAGGGGAACGCGAACCCCTGGCGGACCCACCGGGTCCCGGCCTGCTGCATCAGTGACGTGTCGGCGGCGGGGTAGCCGCTGGTGCCGATCATGATCTCTGACATAGGTGGCTCCCGGATTCGCAGTGACGCCTTCCCAGCCTACGGCCGAAGGCTGAGACGAGATTGTACCGGGGCGGGCGTAGGGACACACGATCGGCTGGAAGCCGACGGTCCCGATACGTACTTGCCACGACGCCCGACCGTCGGGAGCGAACGGTAATGCTCATTTCTTCTGGAGCATGGTCCCGGCCGCGACGAGTAGCTCACCGGCGAGCTTCAGGGCCTCGGCCGGCGGAATCTTCACCGCCACCTTGAACGAGGGCGAGGCCACATCCTCTCCCGTCGGGACGCCCTTGCGAATCTGCAGGTGGATTCCGTCGGAGTTCGAGTACACCCAGATCCCCTCGGTGGGGCTGAGTTTGAAGCTGATGCAGCGTGTTCCTTTGGGGGTTGCCATGGCTGTTTCCACTGACACAAGGAGAAAAGATCAACATGACGCTATCCGAGAGACTCCGCGAGTATATCGCGGCCGCGTTCACCGGCATCTGGGTCCAGTCCCACGAACACCACGATGCCCTGATTGAAATCGCCCGGATGTGCCGGGAGCAGAAGTGGTCGCTGGCCACGTGGGACATCGACCGGGGCTTGCAGACCAACGGCCAGGCCGCGGCCGGCACGACCGATCCGCTGGCCGCGATTCGAACTTTGCCGTCGCTGGCCACCAAGGATGGATCGGCACTGCTGGTGCTGCCCAACTTCCACAGGTTCCTGCAGAGCACCGAGATCGTCCAGGCCCTGGCCCGGCAGATCCAGGAGGGCAAGAACACCCGGACGTTCGTCATTGTCCTGTCGCCGGTCGTGCAGATTCCCATCGAGCTGGAGAAGTCGTTCGTTGTTCTCGACCACGATCTTCCCGACCGCCAGCAGCTTGAGGCAATCGCCCGGTCCATCGCCACCGAGAAAGACGAGCTGCCCACCGGCGATGACCTGACCCGCCTGATCGACGCCGCCGGCGGCCTGACACGCTTCGAGGCCGAGTCGGCCTACAGCCTGTCGCTGGTCCGCCACGGCAAGCTCCAGCCCCAGGCCATCTGGGAGCTCAAGAGCGGCATGCTCAAGAAGTCGGGCCTTCTCACGCTGCACAGGGGCTCGGAGACGTTCGCTGACCTGGGTGGGCTGGATGCCCTTAAGGGGTTCTGCACGAGGGCGCTGGCCGGGCACAGCCGCCACGCCAGGCCCAAGGGTGTGCTCCTGCTCTCGCCGCCGGGATGCGGAAAATCTGCTTTTTGTAAGGCCTTGGGCAGCGAAATCGGCCGGCCCACGCTGGTCCTGGACGTGGGCAGCCTCATGGGAAGCCTGGTGGGGCAGACGGAGGAAAGAACACGCCAGGCATTGCGGATCGTCGACGCGATGAGCCCCGCGGTGCTCTATGTGGACGAGGCCGAGAAAGCCCTGTCGGGGGTCGCGTCCAGCGGCCAGACCGACAGCGGGGTATCAGCCCGGATGTTCGGGGCGTTCCTCTCGTGGATGAATGACCACGGCAGCGACATCTTTACCGTCCTGACCTGCAACGACATCAGCAAGCTCCCGCCGGAGTTCTCGCGGGCCGAACGCATGGACGGCGTGTTTTTCATCGACCTGCCGTCCAGTGCCGAGAAGGCGAAGATCTGGCCCATCCACCTGAAGAAATACGGCCACACCGCCAAAGACAGCCAGCTTCCCGACGACCGGGACTGGACGGGTGCCGAGATACAGTCGTGCTGCCGCCTGGCGGCGTTGCTCGACCTGCCGCTGAAGGAAGCGGCCCGGAATGTCGTGCCCGTGGCCGTGACGGCCGCCGAGTCGGTGGAACGGCTCAGGTGTTGGGCATCAGGCCGGTGCCTCGACGCCAGCCGGCCGGGCATCTACAGCCGCACGGCCGACGCACCGCCTGGGCTCGCCCGCCGGGTAAGCCGCACATCGGCCAACTGACGTTCAGCCAGCCAAGTTATCAAAGGCGGATTTACTGATCTGCCTGGCCCGGATTGTGTCGGCAGGGGCTGGGACACCATGGAAGGCCCTTTCCTGGCCCTCTCTGGCCCCTGGGAGCGATTCCTGGCCCCGGAGGGCCCCAAAGATACCCCCGAACAACACACGCCTTCTGGGCCGTCCTGTGACCGCCTGCCACTGGTCATCCCTGCCGCACTACCAGCGGCAGAGCCGTCAGCACGGAGCAGACGGCCAGCATGGCGATCAAGTTCGGGATGAAGTAGGGGACCACCATCAGCCCCAGCCCAGCCCCGATGGGAAGCAGCTGGCCGGCCTTCTTGCCGTACAGCAACATCCCCATGCCCACCATGCCGAAGATCAGCGAAACCAGCAGTATTGTGCCATCCATGAAGGCCCTCTCCGAGGCGTGTGCCGACTGACTGCCTCCGGTTGTCATCGACGTGACGACCGCTGCGGATGAGGAGCCGATCCCATCCGGCTGAGAATACAGCCGTTTCCACTATGCCATCGAGACACCCCTGCCAGGGCGACCATCGCGTCGCCAGTCTGGAGAGGGGAAGGAGGAGCAATGACCATGACCATCGATCGTCCGTCCCGACGCACGGCATCCACCGCGTCGGCATCGCAGCGGTTGCGGACCAGCTTTGCCGCGGCGAGGATCAGTTTCGTCTGGTGGGGGACCCGCAAGTCACTGTCCAGTGATCAGCGGGAGCAGGCCGCCGAGTCGTTCGGGGCCGAGTGCCAGTACATCAGCGCCGCCAAGAAGCTGGTCAACACCCGCGATGAGAAGTTCGCGGCGGTGTCGGCCGTACGCCATAAGATCCTGAGCTACTGGCGGAGCATGAGCCTGCCATTCCCAGAGGCAGGAACCCGTCTGGTGCGGCAAGCCGACATCGAGGGCTTCGATCGGAAGATGCAGGAGTACCGGGCGGAACTGACCCGGGCCGTCGAGGAGTTGGATCAGCACTTTGGCCAACTCAAGGCAGCCGCCCGACAGCGCCTGGGATCGCTGTACGACGAAGCGGACTACCCCGCCAGTCTTGCGGGGCTGTTCGAGGTCAGCTGGAGTTTTCCGAACGTCGAAGCGCCGTCGTACCTGATGCAGCTCGATCCGGCTTTGTACAGGCAGGAACAGGCCCGCGTGCGGGCCCGCTTCGATGAAGCCGTCCGGCTGGCCCAGGAGGCGTTCGTCGCCCAGATGAGCCGGTTAGTCGATCACCTGGTCGAGCGGCTGGGCAGCGAGGCCGATGGCACGAGGAAGGTGTTCAGGGACAGCGCCGTCGGCAGCCTGACGGAGTTCATCGGGCGCTTCCGGCTGCTGAACGTGACGAACGACAGCGACCTTGAGCGCCTCGTGCAGGTGGCGGAGAACGCCATCCGAGGCATCGAGCCGCAGGCCATCCGCGACAACGATGCCCTTCGCCAACACCTCGCGAGCCAGCTGACGACCGTGGCCGCCGGCCTCGACCAGATGCTGGTGGACCAGCCCCGTCGTCGCATCCTGCGGCCGGTGCGGCAGGAGGCGGGGTGATGGACCTGATCATCAGCCCCGGCGGCGTGGCCCGGTGCATCTACGCCGAGGCAATCGACCTGGCGGAACTGGGACGTGTCCAGATTCGCCGGGCGAGTTACGTCGAACCGGGTGCAGACGGCCGCTGGCGGGTGGACTTGTCGCCCGTCGGCGGCCCTGCACTGGGGCCGTTCGAGAAGAGAAGTGACGGCCTGGCCGCGGAGCTGCGTTGGCTCCGCGACCATTGGCTGAACTTGAGGGAGGAGTGCAAATGAGAGAGGTGATCGTTGCGTTCATGCTGCTGTGGGTGTTGCTGACAGTCGTCTCGTGCCTGGACCAGAGTCGGGCCGTCGGGGCCAGGCCGGAATGGCCGAGCCGGGGAGAGGAGGGGAAACGTGTTGAAACTCGCGGGGGTGGTGTTGCTGATCGTGGTGTCGGTGTTGGCGGGGTGCCTGTTGGGTCGGCTTCTCGGCCCGCCGAGAGAGCCGGCCAGGACGTCGGTACATACCGGTCCGACCATCGAGCA
>Ga0209381_1002770_pt1 | contig 20555 bp, 17 predicted proteins | sample DewCreD2012metaG_FD_184111 | JGI IMG/M metagenome (GOLD analysis project Ga0209381, IMG submission 184111) | Hot spring sediment bacterial and archeal communities from British Columbia, Canada, to study Microbial Dark Matter (Phase II) - Dewar... ...
CGACCGCTACATCCGCGATGAGGAGCATTTTCTGGGTGTCCGCGCGTATATTGAAGAGAACCCTGTCAAGGCGGGACTCTGCACACGGGCGGCGGAGTGGCCGTTCAGCAGTGCCCGGTTGCGCAACGGGATCGCGGCCGTCCCGCGGAGCGCGGGCGTCCCGCCCGCATGATTCCTTACCAGGTGCGACGATGTCGGATCAAGACAAGGAAAAGGCGGGCGTCCCGCCCGCATGATTCCTTACCAGGTGCGATGATGTCGGATCAAGACAAGGAAAAGGCGGGCGAGACGCCCGCGCTCCATGGTCGCACGCCGGTCGGATGGCACTACCGCGGCTACTTGCCGCACTTCGACGCCGGCGAGATTTGGCAGACCGTGACCCTTCGCCTCGCCGACTCGTTTCCAACCGAGCGACTCGAGGCGTGGAAATGGGAACTACGCCTGCTGTCCAAGGAACAGGCCGCCCGGGAACTCCATCGTCGCATCGAGGATCACTTGGACCAAGGCCACGGCGCCTGCCACCTCCGCCGGCCGCACCGCCGGTTGGGCAAGAAGGGGAGTTCCAACCATCCCGATCACCAGGGCCAGGTCAAGGACGTTCTTGTGTAACCGTTCTCGGGGACTGTCCCGATTTTCGCGGCGAAGTCCGCGAAAATGGGACGGTCCCCCTTGGCCGGTCCGGCCTGTGAACGGTCACGATCTTGTTCATGGTCTATCCCATTCCAGAACAACAGGGGGCAGCCCGCGGTTTCCAGGTGGTATTCTAGCCGCCGAAAACCGTCGACGATTCCCTTTGGAAGGCCCTTTTTGCTCGCCTGCGCGCAACGAGGATGGCGCGCAGCTTCTTGGACCCGATCCTCGAACGTGGAGTGCGGGCAACCGGTTCGCCATCTCGCGGCCGAGATCCAACGGGTTTCGGGATCGACCTTGACGGGAGGACGACGAGGAAGCATCCCGAATTGCGAAGACGTCCGAAATGCGGCCCCTCGCTGTCTTCTCGCTTCCCGCCATTTTATCTTTCAAGGTCTGCCCCCGCCCATTCCGCCGAGGGGGTGGACACAGTATGTCCAACCGCCGCTTGCATCACGCCCGTCACTCGCGCATGTTGCCGGCAACCACCGAGCTGCAACCGGCCAATCCGTAGGCGTCGCCCGAGAGCGCCAACGGCCGGTCGGCAGCTTGGCAAGGATGGTCCCGCTGCTGTCAAATAGTGTCGAATCACTTCCCGAGGTAGCGAAAATCCATGGCTCCCATGTCACCCTTGGTGCGGCAGTGGACGCTATTGCGGGCGTTGTCGCGACGGAGCGAAGGACTGACGGTCAAGCAAGCAGCCGAAGAGCTGGGCGTCAGCCAGAAGACCATTCGCCGCGACCTGGAGACGTTCAAGAACGCCGGTTTCCCCCTCCAGGAGTCCGCGGCCGAGTTCGGGCGCAAGAGATGGTCCATTGCCGCTTCCCAATCCGGGCCCGGTTTTTCCTTCGCCTTCGACGAGGCCTTGGCCTTGTATCTGGCCCGCCGCCTCATGGAACCCCTGGCCGGCACCCCGTTCTGGGAAGCCGCCCAGCGTGCGTTCGGCAAGATCCGGGCCACCCTGGGCACGGAGGCGCTGAAGCACGTCGACCGCTTCGCCGAGCTGTTTCACCAGACCATGGTCGGCGCCAGCGATTACTCGAAGAAAGCCGAACTCGTCGACAAACTGCTGATCGGCGTCGAGGACCGTCGGGCGGTGTTTGTCACCTACCGTTCGCTCCGCGCGACCGAGCCGGTCACCTACGAGGTCTATCCCTACGGGCTGATCCATCATCGCGGCTCGCTCTACCTGGTCGGCTGGGCCCCGCAGCGCGAGGAGATCCGCCACTGGAAGATCGACCGGATGGACGACGCCGAACTGACGGAGTTCCGCTTTGTCCGGCCCGAGGGCTTCAGTCTCCGCGAACACATGGCCAAGTCCTTCGGCGTGTTTCGGGGCGAAGGCGACGTGCACGTCAAGGTCCGCTTCTCGCCCGAAGTCGCCCGCTATGTCCAAGAAAAGAAATGGCACCCCAGCCAGAAGCTCACCCCCGCGAAGGACGGCAGCCTCATCGCCGAATTCGACCTCGACGCCACCGAAGAGATCAAACGCTGGCTCCTCTCCTTCGGCCGCCACGCGGAAGCCCTCCAGCCCGACGCCCTCCGGCGGGAACTGGCAGAAGAAATCCGTGCGTTGCTGGGTCAATATCACAGAAGTCTGGCGGCTGGGGAGAAGTCATCTCGGACCCACGATTGAAGGAACACCGCCCCATGGACGCCCAGAAGTCCTACGAATGCTTTTTCGAGAAAGCCACAGGCAACCGGCCTTACGATTACCAAGTCCGACTTGCGGTGGCGGAGGAACTACCCGAGTTGGTGGAGATTCCCACTGGCCTGGGAAAAACCGCTGCCGTTGTTCTCGCTTGGCTATGGCGCCGCAGGTTTGCACCCGCCGCGATCAGAGACGCCACGCCGCGTCGCCTTGTTTACTGCCTTCCCATGCGCGTCCTCGTCGAGCAAACGCTTGAGAATTCCGTGCGATGGCTGGACCGGTTGGGGTTGCTTGCAGGCAATGCCCCGTCGGACAGCCTGTGCGGAGGGCGCCTCAAGAACGATCAGCCCACTCGGGATACTCACGACCGCGGAACGGGTCGCCCCGAGGAGGCCGGTTCACGATCGCCAATAGCAGTCCATGTCTTGATGGGCGGCGAGGCTGCGGCGGACTGGGACTGCTTCCCCGAACAGGATGCCATTCTCATTGGCACGCAGGACGTCCTGCTGTCGCGGGCCCTCAACCGAGGCTACGCCATGAGCCGCAGCCATTGGCCTGTGCAGTTTGGCTTATTGAACAACGACTGCCTTTGGGTGTTCGATGAGATCCAGCTCATGGGGAGCGGACTGGCCACGACCGCCCAACTCGAGGCATTTCGCCAGAGGCTTTGGCCGCCCGCGTGCGCGTGCCAATCCGTCTGGATGTCCGCAACGCTCGACCGCAGTTGGCTCCGCACCGTGGATTTCGACCCTGACCGCCTTCGCATCCTTAAGCTTCAAGGGCAAGACCTTCAGGTGGACGAGGCGCGCCGACGTTTCAACGCCAAGAAGCCGATCACGAAAGCCGAGCACGCCGTCGGTGATCACGCGGGGCTTGCAGACGAAATCAGCCGGGCACACCGGCCAGGGACGCGCACCTTGATCGTCGTCAACACCGTGCGGCGTGCCCGCGATCTTTACTCCGCGCTGCAAAAGTCCTTGAAGAAGGCCAAACCGCGACCCGATCTGATCCTGATTCACTCCCGTTTTCGGCCGCCGGACCGGCAACGCGTTGTCGATCAGCTCCTGAGGGATCCGGGGCCGCAGGGGACCATCGTGGTTTCCACGCAGGTCGTGGAGGCCGGGGTCGATGTCAGCGCCGTGACGCTGTTTACCGAGCTGGCCCCGTGGGCATCATTAGTGCAACGCTTTGGGCGGTGCAATCGAGCCGGTGCCGATTGCGATGCCGGAGTCTTCTGGATTGACATTCCTGGTGGCAATAGGGGCAAGGACGCCGCGATGCCTTATGCCCTGGAGGACCTTGACGTGGCTCGCGCGCATTTGCGCGAGTGCCGCCAGGTGGGGCCAGCCGATCTCCCCCATGTCAAACTGCCCTACCAACACCGGCACGTGGTGCGCAGCAAGGACTTGCTGGATCTTTTCGACACCACGCCCGACCTGGCCGGACATGACATTGACATCGACCGCTACGTCCGCGACGTGGAAGCAAGCGACGTGCACGTCTATTGGCGCGATTGGGAGAAGAACGAGCCACCCGAGGAAAAAGCACCGCAGCGCCAGGAACTCTGCCCCGTGCCCGTGGAGGAGTTTCGCGCCTTTTTGCGCACGAAGAACGAAGGACGCCCGCCGTTGGCCTACCGCTGGGACTTTCTGGAGAAAGTCTGGGTCCGCGCTGGCGCCGAAGCAGTCTATTCCGGGCAAGTCTATCTGCTGCACGTCAGCGCAGGCGGTTATTCGGCCGATACCGGCTGGGACGCAAAGGCCAACACGGCCGTTGCCCCCGTGGCCCTTCCTGGACCGCCGCCCGCTCCCGAGGCGAACGAGGACGATCCGGACTCCGAAGTCGGACACTGGCAGTCGATCGCCCAGCACTCCGACGTGGTTTGCCAAGAACTGGATCGAATACTTGACGGCCTGGAGATTGCACCCCGCGATGCCGAATCCCTGCGTTGGGCGGCGCGCTGGCACGACCGTGGGAAGGCCCATCCGGCGTTCGTCGCCAAGCTCAAACCGGAGGCTTTGGAGTCGTTTGAAGCCCAACGCATACGGGCGGAATCGGGCGGGCAGGTTGCCAAGGCTCCGCGCTCGTGTTGGCGTCCCATACTGCCCCCGAACGCCACGTGGGACCCGAACGACGGACGCCGCCGACACTTTCGGCACGAGTTGGCCTCGGCTCTAGCACTCCTCATGATGCCCGAGGAAGCGGGGGCTGCTGAGATCCGGGACCTGGCTGCGTATCTTGTGGCCGCCCATCACGGGAAGGTCCGATTGTCGATCCGTTCTCTGCCCAATGAGTTTTCGCCCCCAGGACCTTTCCAGCGATTCGCCCGGGGCGTTTGGGACGGAGACACTTTGCCTGTCACGGAGTTGGGCGACGGCGTCATCGCGCCCGAGGCGCGCCTGTCGCTGGAACCGATGGAGCTGGGGCTTTGCGAGTCGCCACCGTTTACCCATCAGCCCAGTTGGGCCGAACGCATGCTGCGGCTCCGTGACACGCTCGGTCCATTCCGCCTGGCCTTCCTTGAGGCCCTTTTGAGATCCGCCGACTGGCGCGCCAGTCGTGCTCACCAAACCCTGAAGCACTCTACCTAGGGGAAATTGCAATGCCCGAACTCGTTCTCGAAGGTTGCACCCCTGAGCCGTTGATGAGCTACCTCAAGGCGCTGGGCGTGCTGCGCCTGGTCAGCGAGCAAGCAGACGCTGAGGCTCGCGCCTGCTGGCGAAACGACGTGTTCGTTCTTTCGAGCACCCTCGACCGAGACGCCCTGATGGGGTTCTTCCTTGGCCGATACCAACCCACGCCGATCGTGGCGCCTTGGGCGGGCGGCTCGGGGTTTTTTCCAAAGGACAACCATGACGCTGTCGACGCGCTGGCAGCGGACAATGTTTCCGCAAGGTGCCACCGGTACCGTGACGCGATCCGCCGCGTGCGCGAGATACTGGCCGAAGAAAAGATCGCCGCGAAGCCCGGAGAGAAAGAAAAGGACCAGCTCCTTCGGCGTTACCGCCGCGAGTTGCCTGCGGAGATCGTCGAGTGGATGGACGCGGCTATGGTCTTGAGAGAAGATGGCCAGACCTTCGCACCGCTCTTGGGAACCGGTGGCAACGACGGCCGGCTCGACTTCACGCAGAATTTCATGGGTCGGCTCGTGGTGCTTGGACTCCACCGACAATCGCCAGCCCGGGACGCGCATCCCTGGCTTGTGCACGCGCTGTTCGGCCGGCCTCTTTCAGGGCTACCCAAAGCTAGCGTAGGCCAGTTTGCGCCGGGCCGGGCGGGCGGCCCCAACGCAACCCAAGGGATGGACGGCGATCCGATCGACAACCCCTGGGAATTCGTCCTGATGATCGAGGGAACACTTTGTCTTGGTGGAGCCGCAGTCCGCCGCCTGAGCGCCAAGCGCGAGTCCCGTGCAGCCCTCCCATTTACAGTGATGCCATCGCCGGCCGGCTTTGCGTCCAGCGCAGAAGCCGATGTCGTTCCCTCGCGGGGGGAGTTGTGGTTGCCGGTTTGGACGCGACCCGCGCGCCTCGCTGAACTTCGCGCCCTGTTCGGTGAAGGACGAGCCACGGTGGGCCGCCGCACGGCCCGCAGCGGCGTGGAATTCGCCAGGGCCGTCGCTGGCCTCGGAGTCGATCGGGGGATTGGCGAGTTCGTCCGCCTGGGCTTTCTGCGGCGAAGCGGAAAGGCGTACCTCGCAGCATCCCTCGGCCGGATCGAAGTGCCGACACAACCCCGGTCCGAAGTCGCCCTGCTCCACGAAATCGACGCGTGGCTGGATGCCTTCCGCAACGCGTGCGGAAGCAAGGAGCCGGCACGACTGCGACAGGCGCTTGTGGCCATCGACCGCGCCATCTTCGATCTTTGCCGCTATCGAGACCATCGCTTCGTTCAAGCCGTCCTGATTGCTCTCGGCCGCGCCGAGCGCGCCTTGGCCCTTGCCGCCGGGAAGGTTGGCAAGCAAGTGATCCGGCCCCTGGCGGGACTCTCCCAGGCCTGGCTGGCCGAGAGCAACGACGGCTCTGTGGAGTTCGAAATCGCCGCGGCCTTGGCCGGTATGTACGGCGAGAAAGACAAGATCGGTCCGTTGCGGGTCCATTGGGAGCCGGTGGATTGGCAACGCGCATGCCGCGCCTGGGCCGACCGCGGCCGCTCGGTCGTCTGGACCTCCGCCGATCTGGCCGCCAGCATGTCCGCGGTGCTCATCCGTCGGTTGATGGACGCGCAGAGGGCCGCCTGCGATTCCATGCCCTTGGCCTCCACTTCGCCCGCTTCGCTGGCCGCGATCAGCGCGTTTCTCCTCGGTCAGACGGTCGATCGCAAGATCGAGGACCTCGTGTGGGCCCTCGGCCTGGTGCAGCCGGCCCGCCTTCCTCCTTGCTGCGCGCCAGACAGCCCGCCTCTGCCGCGCCCCTACGCGCTGCTCAAGCTCCTGTTCCTGCCAAACCCCCTCCGAATCGACCAGACAGAATACAACATCCGCCCCGAACCCCGGATTCCGCCGCTGTTGCGCGCCGGCCGTATCGGCGAAGCCTGCGCGATTGCCCTGCGGCGACTCCGCTCCTCTGGCCTTATGCCGATGCCCTATGCCCGATCCGGCAGCGCAACCCGCGACGCCGATTGGCAGGAGGCCAACACGTCCAACATTTCGGGCAAGCGATTGGCCGCCGCCTTGCTGATCCCCATCACGCCCTCGGACGCAGCCAGGCTCGCGCAACTTGTTCTTCGACCCCACACGTTGGAGCAAATACCTTCCCCCTCGATCGCTGGAAAGGAGAGTTGGAACCATGACGATTCAGTATGATGCCTTGCACAACGTCCCCCGCCTTCTGATGGAGGCTCGGCTGCGCCCGCTTCAAGGGAACCGGTTCCAGCCGACCGGGTTTGCCGACCTCGGCCCGGCCTGCTACACGCTGCCCGACGGCACCGAAATGCTGCTGGTCGAAAGCGCGCAGTCCGTGGCCAATCGTATGGAGGCAGCCTGCTGGGACGAGGCCGCGGATGATCTCATTCCGGAACTCAATGGACTGCCTTACATCCTCGTGGTCAACGGAAATGGAAAGCGACTCACCAACTCGATTCTCGAAGCCCATCGCATCAATTCACCGTACATTCTTGAGGGAACCGACCGCAGTGTTTTCGATCGTCTCAAAGCGGACGCGGCCGGCATGGAAATCGGGCCAGTAAAGCTCCGGCAGCTCGCCTCCTTGGTCTTCAAGCACGATGCCAACGCAGTCCTGCATGGGGTGTTCCTGGCCAAAAGCGACCTCGCCGGCGGACGATTGCGCCTCAGTCGCGCCCTCAGCGGTTTCATCGAAGCCTCAAGTGTGCGCGTCGCCGAGAGCGGCGGCGTCAAGAACGACCGCGTCAATCCTAGCGGCGATACGAAACAAGGGTTTGGCAACGTCCCCTTCCATCGCACGGAATTCGTGGCCGAAAAGATCGTCGCGTACTTCAACCTGGACGTGGCCCTGCTGCGCGGGTATGGCCTGCACGAAGACGCCACGAAACTTTTGATCGCCCTCGCTCTGTTCAAGATTCGCCGTTTTCTTTCCACGGGTCTGCGGTTGCGCACCGCCTGCGACCTTACGGTCGACGGCGATCTGGTCGTCACCCAGCCCACCGGCTTCGGGGTGCCCGACGAGCCAGCCCTGCTGGCTGAATGCCGTCGCCTGATCCACGCCTGCGCCCAGCAGGGCCTATTCGCCCAGCCTCCCGTGACGACCGTCACGTGGGAGCCTCTGCGCAAGGCCGCCAAGAGCAAGGAAGCGGAAACCTCGGACGAAGGGGAGGACCAGGCATGATCGGCATTGCCCTGCGTTTCCTTTCCGGCCGATTCCATGCCACGCCCTGGGGGCGGCATACGAACGAGGGCGCGCCAGAATGGCCGCCCTCGCCGTGGCGATTCCTGCGGTCCCTCGTGGCCACCTGGAAACGAAAACTGGACGGCCAGCTTGCCCAAGCCGATGTTGAAGCGATTCTCGCGCAACTGCTCGAACCGCCAGTGTTTCAATTACCGCGGGCGAGCACTGGCCACGCCAGGCACTACATGCCGTGGTTCAAGAAAGGGCCGGAGGACAAAACCCTGGTCTTCGACGCATTTGTCGCTCTGCCGCGCGAAGCCTCAATCATGATCCTTTGGCCAGCCGCCCAACTGACCCCCTTCCAGAAGGACCAACTCGGCTCAATCCTTGCCCATCTTGGCTTTCTCGGCCGAGCCGAGTCATGGTGCGAAGCCCGGCTGCTGAGCCAGGAGCAAGCCGAATCGGCCTTCGGTCAAGCGAACTGTATGCCTGTCCATGGAACGCCCGTCGCCGCGGATCGTGAATTGGTTCGCGTGCTCTGCACCGATCCCAACCTGGCGATGCGCAATGGCGCGTTCTCGAAATTGGTGCAACGGAAGATTCGCGGCAAGATGATGCAAGAGGCCGAGAGAACCGCACCAGCGTATGACCCCGATTGGCACCTCTGCGCCGAAACCCTCTGGCTTCACAGCGAACGATGGTCCGATCCACCCGGCAGCCGTTGGGTCCCCTACGCCCGACTTCGCGATTGCTTCAAGATCGAGCCCGCGCCCACGCGTCTTCTCAACCGCCCTCCACCCCAGGTCGTTCGGTTCGCCCTCGACTCGGCCGTCTTGCCTCCCGTGACCGAGACCCTTGCCATCGCCGAGGCGGCCCGCCGCGCACTCATGGGCATCTATGGACGACTGTTCCCCAACCCGGACGGTTCCAAAGGGAGATCGCCGGTGCTCTCCGGCAAGGACAGCAGCGGCAGGCCGCTCAACGGCCATCGCCACGCCTTCTACCTCCCCACCGATGAGGACCAGGATGGCCGGCTCGACCACTTGACCATCTTGGCCGAGGAAGGCTTCGGCCCGAGCGAACTCAAGGCCCTCGACCGCTTCCACGAGTTGACGACCGCCCAACGCGAGGAATTGGGCCATCCGTTGCGGCTCGTCTGGCTGGCTTCCGGCCGACTGGCCGACTACGCCCCGGGCCCCCTCCAGCCCGCTACGACGTGGATCTCCGCGACCCCCTTCGTCGCCCCAAGATTCCCCAAACCCCGCGGCACCAAGCGCGATCCCCCCGAATTGCTCGGTTGCCTTCCCAACTTCTTGCAAGCCGTCTTGGGCGAAGAACTGAATCGTCTCATCGAGCGACGCCCCGATTTGGCCGGCATTCGCCTGGAAGATATTCGAGTACAGCCCTGTGTGGACCGCCATGGTGTGTTCCGTATCCCGCGCGCCCATGGCAGGCTCGGGCTCCGCCCGATCCAGTTCGTCAGGTTTCGCCGCAAGCGGGGCGACGACGGCGGCCGCCGTCCTGCCGCCGCGTTCCAGATTGTGTTCCCGAAACAGGTGCGCGGCCCCATTTGTCTGGGCCATTCGTCCCACTTCGGCCTCGGCCTGTTTGTTCCGTGTCGACACTGACTGCCCCCCCTCGCTCTTTGACAATTCGATCCCAACCAAAACCTGTCGACTGGCTCGCTGGCCGGTCAGTTCGCGTCCGCGTTCGGCGGTGAACCGCCGGCGGACGATCGAAGCCGGCGCCGCGCTGGCCGCGCCCCCCAAGCGCCCCGGCGCGGCGCCCGGCATCCGGCCGTCCAAGGAGAGTCTTTTGGTAACCGTTCAGGACTGTCCCGATTTTCGCGGCGAAGTCTGCGAAAATGGGACTGTCGCCCTTGGCCGGTCAGGGGACAGACGCATTTTTCGGCGCCAAACGGCCCGAAAAACGCGCCAGTCCCCGGCCCATGAACGGTTACGTCTTTTGGCAGCACGGACGCCTGACGTTTCTTGTTTCCCGATTTGTGAGGTGCTGCCATGGCAACGACTGATCTGGAAGTGGAACGGGAAAGGGACGTGCCCGAGTTGATTCCCGCTCGGATGCTCAACGAGTTCGCCTATTGTCCGCGTCTGGCCTACTTGGAGTGGGTCCAGGGCGAGTTCGCCGACAACCTGGAAGTGCTCGAAGGGCGATTTGAACATCGCCGCGTCGAGAAACCGTCACGGGGCAGCGTGCCCGCGCCGGCCGACGAACACGGCGACGCGGCCGACGGCGAGGACCACTCCCCCGCCCCGCCGACCATTCACACGCGCTCGCTCATGCTTTCCGCCCCCCGCGAAGGCCTGATCGCCAACATGGACCTGGTGGATCTCAGCGCCGCCGAGGCGATCCCGGTCGATTACAAGCGGGGCCGGGTCCCCGATGTCCCCGGCAACGCCTACGAGCCCGAACGCGTCCAGCTCTGCGCCCAGGGGCTGATCCTTCGCGAAAACGGGTATCACTGCGAAGGGGGCATCCTGTACTTCACCCAGTCGCGGCGACGCGTCTCCGTGCCCTTCGACGAATCGCTGGTGCAGCGGACTCGGGAGCTCGTCCAGCAAATGCGCGCCATGGCGGCCTCGGCCGCCATTCCGCCGCCGCTGGTCGACAGTCCCAAGTGCCCTCGCTGCTCGTTGGTCGGCATTTGCTTGCCCGACGAAACCCGGCTCTTGGCCGCCGAGGCGCCCGACGTCGTCCCCGCCGGCCCCTCGGCGGCGCCCGGGCGAGGAGAGGCGGGCAACGTCCGCCGCCTCACGCCCGCCCGCGACGACGCCATGCCGCTCTACGTGCAGCAGCAAGGAGCGACCCTCGGCAAAACCGGCGACGAGCTGACGGTGAAAATCCGGCAGGAAGTGCTCCGGCAGGTCAAACTGATCGACGTGTCCCAGGTCTCCGTCTTCGGCAACGCCCAGATCACGGCCCAGGCCCTTCGCGACCTCACGGCCGCGGGGATTCCCATCTGCCACTTCTCCTACGGCGGCTGGTTTCACGCCCTGACCACCGGCTTGATCCATAAGAATGTCGAGCTGCGGATCGCGCAGTTCGCCGCCGCGGCCCAGCCGGACCGCGCCTTGCGTTTCGCCCGCCAGTTCGTCGTCGGCAAGATCAAGAATTGCCGCACGCTCCTCCGCCGGCATCTCGCCGACGGGGATCGCGACGTGCTTGCGGAACTGGCCGGGCTGAGCCAGAAGGCCGCCGCGGCCGACGACGCCGCCACGCTGCTCGGCCTGGAAGGTATGGCGGCCAGGCTCTACTTCGCCGGCTTCTCGCGCATGCTCAAGGGCGACCAGACGTTTTCGATCGAAGCCCGCAACCGCCGTCCGCCGCGCGATCCGGTCAATGCCCTCTTGTCGTTCGTCTACGCCCTCCTGGTCAAAGAGCTGACCATCGTCGTCCACGCCGCGGGCTTGGATCCGATGCTCGGCTTTTACCACCGCCCGCGCTATGGCCGCCCCTCGCTGGCGCTGGACCTGGCCGAAGAGTTCCGGCCGCTCATCGCCGACTCGGTGGTCTTGATGGTGGTCAACAATGGCGAAGTCGGGCCGGCCAGCTTCATCCGCCGGGCGGGCGCCGTGGCCCTCACCGACGCCGGCCGCCGCGCCGTCCTGGCCGCCTTCGAACGCCGCTTGGATACCCTCGTCACCCACCCCATCTTCGGCTACCAGATCAGCTACCGCCGGGTGTTGGAGGTGCAGGCCCGCTTGCTCGGCCGCGCCCTGTTGGCCGAGATCCCCGATTACCCGCCGTTCTGCACTCGGTAGACAAACCACCTGCCGTGGGAGCAAACTCCGATGAGAAACGTTTACCTCGTATGCTACGACGTCGGCGACGAGAACCGACTCCGCCGCACCTACAAGAAAATGCGCGGGTTCGGCGACCCGCTCCAGTATTCCGTCTTCCGCTGCGAGCTGTCGCCTACCGAAAGACAACTGATGAAGGAGGCCCTCTGGTCGATCTTGAACTGGGAACACGATCGGGTCATGCTGATCGACCTGGGACCAGTCGGTGCCCGAGGCGACGACTGCGTCGAATTTTGGGGCGAGCCTCGGGTCACGCCGACCAGCCGCGCCGCGGTGATCGTTTAACGAAGCGCCCCACGGCCGTGCACAATGTGCCACGGACGCCCGACGGGGCGCAGTCCGCGAACATCGTAACCGCTCCCGGGGACTGTCCCGATTTTCGCGGCGAAGTCCGCGAAAATGGGACTGTTCCCCTGGCCGGTCAGGGGACACGCACATTTTTCGGCGCCAAACGGCCCGAAAAACGAGCCACTCCCGGGCCTGGGAAAGGTACCGGAAACCCGGCTAGACGCCGTGCGAGAGGTCCGGTGACGCAAAAACCCCCGGGACCTCTCGCGGACCCAAGTCGTTTTGCAGTCGAACGTTGTGACGAAGGCGGTGTCGCCATGATCTCCATCGACGCCCCTGGACACGGACCGCTCGCAACCGTTAGACTAACTTCCACGCAGGCAACAGGTTACGAACCCTGCGGTTTCCGCGGCCAATCGGCCGCGGCCCCATTGAAGGGAGGGGGATCTGGAAAGACGCGGTTTCGGCCAAAGAAGGTTTCCGCGGCCAATCGGCCGCGGCCCCATTGAAGGACGTGGACAATGGGACGTGGGCGGTCACGGTCACGAAGTTTCCGCGGCCAATCGGCCGCGGCCCCATTGAAGGCCAGCAGTGGGCGCCGCGTGTACTTCGCCTCTCTGGAAGTTTCCGCGGCCAATCGGCCGCGGCCCCATTGAAGGGCCCGACCCGGTGCCCGACACGGCTAAACGGGCCGTGTTTCCGCGGCCAATCGGCCGCGGCCCCATTGAAGGGTGTCCGGCGCGGTGGACGCGGCCGTTGGCTATGCGGTTTCCGCGGCCAATCGGCCGCGGCCCCATTGAAGGAGGTGGTCCGGCGACCAAGGCAGGTGGAACGTGAATGGTTTCCGCGGCCAATCGGCCGCGGCCCCATTGAAGGGCCGGCTCTGCGTGCTGGCCGGCCGGCCGGGCGTGGGGTTTCCGCGGCCAATCGGCCGCGGCCCCATTGAAGGGAGATGCTCCAGCGCGACACGCTGCGTGATGACAGCGTTTCCGCGGCCAATCGGCCGCGGCCCCATTGAAGGGGCGGGGCGATCGGTGTTACCCGCGATAGTGTTGAGGGTGTTTCCGCGGCCAATCGGCCGCGGCCCCATTGAAGGTCAACGAGATAGCCCGCTGTTTGAACATGCCCTTCAAGTTTCCGCGGCCAATCGGCCGCGGCCCCATTGAAGGGGAACCCCATGTCCGCGATGCCGCGATCCGATGACGGGTTTCCGCGGCCAATCGGCCGCGGCCCCATTGAAGGAGTTCACGCTGAAGCCGACGCTGGAGCAAGGCGGCACCTGTTTCCGCGGCCAATCGGCCGCGGCCCCATTGAAGGATCGCAGGCGGCCAAAAACTGCTGGTCCAAGGCTTTGTTTCCGCGGCCAATCGGCCGCGGCCCCATTGAAGGGGCCGCCAGATCGCCGGCAATGACAATTCCGCGCAAGTTTCCGCGGCCAATCGGCCGCGGCCCCATTGAAGGTGGGCTCGGTTTGCGCGGAATGGTCGTTGCCGGCGAGTTTCCGCGGCCAATCGGCCGCGGCCCCATTGAAGGCACACCAATGGGTTGCGACATTATTACGGATACGCTGGTTTCCGCGGCCAATCGGCCGCGGCCCCATTGAAGGGCGTGCTCGAAGAGGAGCGCCAGCGAAAACATGTCGTTTCCGCGGCCAATCGGCCGCGGCCCCATTGAAGTTCGCCATGCGAGGTGTGAGTTATTTTGGTGGGGACCTGTTTCCGCGGCCAATCGGCCGCGGCCCCATTGAAGTGGCTCGCTCACCGTTCCACTCAGGATGTTTGTCGCGGGTTTCCGCGGCCAATCGGCCGCGGCCCCATTGAAGTGAGGGTCGCTTCTATAGAAGCACCCTCGTCAAAAACCAGTTTCCGCGGCCAATCGGCCGCGGCCCCATTGAAGTATCCGTTTCTGAAGCGGGAAGTGCCAATGGCGACGCTCGTTTCCGCGGCCAATCGGCCGCGGCCCCATTGAAGTTGCTCGCCCCGCCGCCGCCACCGGTCCCCAAACCGTGGTTTCCGCGGCCAATCGGCCGCGGCCCCATTGAAGTATGAGCTCAATCCGCGCGATCTGTGAGCGACTGCCCGTTTCCGCGGCCAATCGGCCGCGGCCCCATTGAAGTGCCACCGACTGAGCGTCCACGCGGCCGAGTGGCGCAGTTTCCGCGGCCAATCGGCCGCGGCCCCATTGAAGTATGACGCCTGCCGGGAGGTTGAGCATCTGGAAGGGAAGGTTTCCGCGGCCAATCGGCCGCGGCCCCATTGAAGTCGACCACCCATTGGGACTTTCTTTCACTCCCCCGGTCGTTTCCGCGGCCAATCGGCCGCGGCCCCATTGAAGTGCGGCCATTTCCACCCGGTGCGCATGCCGGGTGGAGGAGTTTCCGCGGCCAATCGGCCGCGGCCCCATTGAAGTCCGATCGGAACGGGGGCGATGACCGATCGGGGCCCACGGTTTCCGCGGCCAATCGGCCGCGGCCCCATTGAAGTCCGCCCCATCGGCCCACGCTCCGATGCACGTCTCGCCGTTTCCGCGGCCAATCGGCCGCGGCCCCATTGAAGTCCGCTACCCCCGTTCCCCAACCCGCCACCGTACAGCAAGTTTCCGCGGCCAATCGGCCGCGGCCCCATTGAAGTTTCCGCCAAATGTCTCAGTCGCGTTACCATTCGTCGGCGTTTCCGCGGCCAATCGGCCGCGGCCCCATTGAAGTAGTTCTGCCGCGTCCGGGGCCCTGGCAGCGGTGGCGTCGTTTCCGCGGCCAATCGGCCGCGGCCCCATTGAAGTCCTTCTTTTTCCTAAATCCTTCTGACGAAACGGATTGTTTCCGCGGCCAATCGGCCGCGGCCCCATTGAAGTGATGCGTCCCAGATCGAACCGATGGTCGGGTTTCAAGTTTCCGCGGCCAATCGGCCGCGGCCCCATTGAAGTCGTACACACTGATAGCCATACGTCACCCAGCCCCTACGGTTTCCGCGGCCAATCGGCCGCGGCCCCATTGAAGTGAGAATCGTATCCCGCGATTGGGCTGCGCCGCCGCCTTGTTTCCGCGGCCAATCGGCCGCGGCCCCATTGAAGTCAACCGCCGGGCATGGTGAGCAGGGCCCGCTGCTCCAGGTTTCCGCGGCCAATCGGCCGCGGCCCCATTGAAGCTCTGGCCGCCCACTTCTACGGCCACGCGGACCAGTTGTTTCCGCGGCCAATCGGCCGCGGCCCCATTGAAGCGTGTCATAGAGCACATGCCTCACCGCCCGCCGCCCGTGGTTTCCGCGGCCAATCGGCCGCGGCCCCATTGAAGCGCGATCTGCCGTCGTAAGTTCCGCGCCGCCGCAACGAGTTTCCGCGGCCAATCGGCCGCGGCCCCATTGAAGCAACGGGGGTAGCGGGAAGTTTCCCAGGGAGTTCCCCAGGTTTCCGCGGCCAATCGGCCGCGGCCCCATTGAAGTGACTTTCGCACCGATCATGGTCACAGCGACAGGACGTGTTTCCGCGGCCAATCGGCCGCGGCCCCATTGAAGTGTGTAGTACCTCAAAGAGACGCCTGGCGCGCCACCCTGGTTTCCGCGGCCAATCGGCCGCGGCCCCATTGAAGTGTTCCCCCCGGCACCGTGTAGGTGCACTCTGCCGCAGTTTCCGCGGCCAATCGGCCGCGGCCCCATTGAAGTGCGAAGCACCGCGCGGTACATCGCCGCGCCCCTGGGGTTTCCGCGGCCAATCGGCCGCGGCCCCATTGAAGTGCGTGGCAAATTGCGATTTGCGTCCTCAGTTCGCCCGTTTCCGCGGCCAATCGGCCGCGGCCCCATTGAAGTTCGGGTCTCAACCCCGGCCTCCACTGGCGGCATCCCTAGTTTCCGCGGCCAATCGGCCGCGGCCCCATTGAAGTTGATGCTTCTCTTCGCCGTCAAGCGGATCGCCCCGCCAGTTTCCGCGGCCAATCGGCCGCGGCCCCATTGAAGTTCCCTCGGACACGTAGAACGAGCGGCAGATATTCGAAGTTTCCGCGGCCAATCGGCCGCGGCCCCATTGAAGTTGGATATGGGCGTTCTGAAACCACAGAAATCGGAGTTGTTTCCGCGGCCAATCGGCCGCGGCCCCATTGAAGTGCGGGTGAGGAGTGGATCGCGGATAGGGCGGCAGTGAGTTTCCGCGGCCAATCGGCCGCGGCCCCATTGAAGTAGTTGGGCCAAGGCTTCCAGTGTGGAGCGAACCGCCTGTTTCCGCGGCCAATCGGCCGCGGCCCCATTGAAGTATTTGTCGCGCAGGACCGCGAGAAGGTTGTTGTCGTAGTTTCCGCGGCCAATCGGCCGCGGCCCCATTGAAGTAACCAACCCAGCTCGCCCAGGGGGAGAATCACTTCCATGTTTCCGCGGCCAATCGGCCGCGGCCCCATTGAAGTTCGGCCGAAACCCTTAAGGCGAGGCGGGAGTCGCGAGGTTTCCGCGGCCAATCGGCCGCGGCCCCATTGAAGTGGGTTAGGGCGACGCTATGTGACGCCCAGCGGGACGGTTTCCGCGGCCAATCGGCCGCGGCCCCATTGAAGTGTGATTCGCGCTGGTGCCGCGCTTATGAGAGTGACCAAGTTTCCGCGGCCAATCGGCCGCGGCCCCATTGAAGTGGCATACCAGCGGCTCTCCGCCCGCAGGGCCGCCATGTTTCCGCGGCCAATCGGCCGCGGCCCCATTGAAGTTGAACCTGTCGCAGGTCAACGATGGTGGCTTGGGTGAGGTTTCCGCGGCCAATCGGCCGCGGCCCCATTGAAGTGGGATCTCCGCCGTTTCCACGCCCACTCCTCGCCGAGGTTTCCGCGGCCAATCGGCCGCGGCCCCATTGAAGTCGGCCCGTCCCAGAACCATTGGTGTGGCCACTCCGGCAGTTTCCGCGGCCAATCGGCCGCGGCCCCATTGAAGTCTGTTGGGCGCTACCGTGACGTAGCGGGACAGTCGTCAGGTTTCCGCGGCCAATCGGCCGCGGCCCCATTGAAGTTGCCTGGGCCACGTGCCGTAGTCGATCACATAGCCCGTTTCCGCGGCCAATCGGCCGCGGCCCCATTGAAGTTCTGCCGGAGACGTGGGTTACACCCGCCAGTCCGGCGTTTCCGCGGCCAATCGGCCGCGGCCCCATTGAAGTTGCTCCAGAGGCCGCAGCCGATTCGGGGAGAGGAAACCGTTTCCGCGGCCAATCGGCCGCGGCCCCATTGAAGTGGCGACTGGCCGAGACCTGTGCCGAAGGGGCCCGCAAGTTTCCGCGGCCAATCGGCCGCGGCCCCATTGAAGTGGCCGACCAGCAGCGTGTCCGGCCCACAGCCGAGGAGTTTCCGCGGCCAATCGGCCGCGGCCCCATTGAAGTCCACTCACCCACATCGCGAGGGCGAATGCCCGCGCGAGTTTCCGCGGCCAATCGGCCGCGGCCCCATTGAAGTGTCAGACTGAGCATGGACTTGTCGGCGTCCACGTCAAGTTTCCGCGGCCAATCGGCCGCGGCCCCATTGAAGTGATTTGGCGATCGTGGATGAGGCGCATCTTATCCCGGTTTCCGCGGCCAATCGGCCGCGGCCCCATTGAAGTGGAGGCCATCAATGCGTGACGCACCCAGACCCGTCGGGTTTCCGCGGCCAATCGGCCGCGGCCCCATTGAAGTCACGACCGTCGGTTTTGCCATCGGCGCGCTCATTTGGCCGGTTTCCGCGGCCAATCGGCCGCGGCCCCATTGAAGTGACGGCCCCGGCGGACAAGAGGGCATGGGTCTCCATCGTTTCCGCGGCCAATCGGCCGCGGCCCCATTGAAGTAAGGCGCAGAGGTGCAAAGGCAAGTTCTGCCCGACAGTTTCCGCGGCCAATCGGCCGCGGCCCCATTGAAGTCTGAAAGACATTCGCGACCTGTTGGCCAAGCCACCTGGTTTCCGCGGCCAATCGGCCGCGGCCCCATTGAAGTGCCGGCCAGCCGCGCGAGCGTGTGCGGCTTGAAGTCTGGTTTCCGCGGCCAATCGGCCGCGGCCCCATTGAAGTTGCACACCCACGCTGTGTTCCCACCCCGGTAAAGTGGTTTCCGCGGCCAATCGGCCGCGGCCCCATTGAAGCCGGATCGTACTTGACCCACGGTGGTCTCGGGTAATCAAGGTTTCCGCGGCCAATCGGCCGCGGTCCCATTGAAGCCACCGCGCAGCACCGAGCCGCGAGGATGGCCGCGATCTCGCCTGAACGTTCGTCGGGTGAACGGCGCGCAGTGCGAGCGCAGTCGAACATGGGAACGCTCCCGAAGAAGATGACGCCCGCCCAGCCGCCTGGGGGGGATACATAGCCGGTCGGGGAAGCATGCCGCGCGCGGGCGGCGCCTGCGGACCGGTGAAGGCGGCGGCACGGCCGGTCGCGCGGCCCTATGCCGTTAACCTACCGGACGCCGGTTCGAGGTGTCGCAATTGGTCTTCGAAATCTTGATGGCGACCATCGCATTCGCCGCCGGGGCCTGCCGTCCGATCACCTCGACGAAGGCGTCTTGGGGCTCCACGGTCCACCGGGCGTCCAATTCGCTGCGAATGCCTGGTTCGACACGATGGCAGCCGCAACCGGATGAAGAAATCGGCGGACGCACTCCGCCACGTCGTAGAACTCCTTTGGAGCTTCTTGCAGGAGAGAGCGACGAACGAAAGCTTTCCACTGCACCGCTTTCGAGGGATCGTGGGCGAACTCACCCGAGAACCCGACAGGCGCAGGTTCGATGGGCGTTTGCCGCCTTGCGAAGGTGGCCCGAATGGCATCGCCCAAATCGTTGCCGTCAAACGGAAAAACGGACGCCAGCAGCCAGATGTCGAAGAAGTCTTTCATCCGGCTGTTCAGTTGGCCCAGTTTGACGATCGCCTCGAACTTCTCAGCGATCGTCGTTTCCCAGTTGTAGGCGAGAAGCTCGGCCGCCGGCTGGCCGAGTATCGTCGGATAGGTCACGCGGGATGGCGAGGGGGTGACCACGTCGCTGAATCCGATGTCGACCTGCATGGTGACCCGAGCGTTTCCGAGACGCCCCAGGAACTTGGCACGCACGCCCTCGTAGTCTGCATCCTCGGCGATCCGCTCGGTGGTGACGCTGCGTGGGTCGAACAGGAGTCCATCGTCATCCACGCGCGTTTGACAAATCTCGGCGATTACCGAGCGAACGTGGTCGAGGTCGTTGGCAATCCGACCGAGTAGGTCGATGTCACGGGTTGGCCGGGTTGTCGGAGTATTCCACGCCATGAGCAACAAGGCGCCCTTCAGGATGCAGCGGTCCGCGTAGGCGGAGCGGGAAAGCCGGAACAGCCAACGCTCCAACGCGTAAAGCTGAAGCAAATCGTTGAAGCGACGATGCCTTTGCTTGGCGGCGTTCAGCAAACGCTGATGCACGGAGGCGGCGACATTCCTGGTCATGCAAGCGCCTCCAACACGGGGCGCACCAGCTTCTCCACGCGACAGATTCGTGCGTACTCCAAGACCCTTTCGAGTCGCGCATCACGCCGTGCCCGGTACGCGCGAATCGCCTCAATCGCAACATCTAGCCCGATCTTGTTGCGGAACTTGAAGCAGTCGGCCAGGGTTTTCTCGGGACTGTAAATGCGCACCGCAACGCCATCCATCACGTGCGTCTCGATTCCCGCTTCGAACGCCTGCCCAGAGAACCGGAAAACACGGAGCGGTGGGTAATCGAGCGCCGGACGCCGGGCCGTGCGGGGAAGAGCCAAGTCAACGACGTGAGGAATCTGCGTCGTCAGGCCGTGGTGAGCCAAGGCCGAGATCAAACAGATGACGCCCTGCGGGACCCGCTTGGCCACGGTGGCCAGGTCGGGGTCGGTTGGGGTCGGAAGCTCCGCCAGCCGATATAGCCCCCGGGCGAGTCTCTCCAACTCGCCGTTGCGATGCATCGCATAGAGAGTGCGCGGATGGACGCCGGCGGCCAGGGCCTCTTTGGTCCTGAGTGCACCGCCGCGTTGACGAAAAAGCTGGCGGGCTTGGGCAATCCCAGAAGCCATCGTGGTTGCCTCCGTCAAGGATGGATAAAAACGCAAACAGATTCTAGTAAGTGTATGCGTTTTTATCCAGGCAGGGATCAGTGGGCTTCCCCCTTCTGAGCGACGAAGATCGCCACGCGGCTGCACAGCCGATCGGCAACTTTTGGCCGCAGACGGCATGCCCTCGCGCGCGACCCGCGCGGGCGGTTAACTCGACGAGCCCGTTGACCAGAGAGTCCGAGAGTTCGAGGCCGAAGCTTCGGGCTGCGAGGGCAATCCTATAGGGTTGCCTTCGATCCCCGACGGGGGGCTATCTCGAAACCGAGATCGCCGGGCCCGAAGGCGGATCGGCGTAAAGCGTTGCGGAAAATGGGGTTAAAGCGAAACGCCCGCAA
>Ga0209381_1002776_pt1 | contig 20520 bp, 17 predicted proteins | sample DewCreD2012metaG_FD_184111 | JGI IMG/M metagenome (GOLD analysis project Ga0209381, IMG submission 184111) | Hot spring sediment bacterial and archeal communities from British Columbia, Canada, to study Microbial Dark Matter (Phase II) - Dewar... ...
CGCGGTGCTCGCAGCTTGGCGATCGGACAGTCACAGCCGCTCTCCTCCCGTCTCTGGATGAGTTGACCCACGGTAGCGTCCAGCAGACCCTCCGACACTGCGACTCGCGATCAGCAGCCGCGCTTGCGAACGGCCTCCTCCAGCAGGGCTAACGCGTCGCTGAACGCATACTCGCCGATCAGTTGGTCGAACCTCGCGAGACGATCGCCCAGCAACCAGGCCAGAACCGGCTGATGCTGGTCGCAGATGGCCGCGACCGAGGTATCGGAGTCGGCCAGGAGCCGACGCATCTCTTGGACGACCCTGCCGAGGTCGTCCGGCGAGGGAGCGGTGGTCGCCGGCGCGGCTCCGGCGGGCGCCGGAGCCGCGCGGAGCGCCTCGACCAGCGGATCCAGGCGGAGCGAGAGATCGTCGATCAGGGACCGCAGGGCGTCGCCGACGAGCCCGTGGGCGCGCGCCGCAAGAGCCCGGAAGAGGGCTGGACCGAACGGATCGAATTTCCCGAAGACGCCTGGCAGGAGCCGCTGCTGCTGGCCGCGCTGCGCGGAATGCTGGAGCGGGTGATGGCCCGGGTGCGCGCCGCGGGCGTCGAGGTGCGGCGGCTGACGCTCGAGCTTCGCTACACGGACCGCGCCGAATCGCGGTATTCGCTGGACCTGCCCGAGCCTTCCTGCACGGAGGACGACGCGCTGCCGCGCCTGCCCGCGATGCTTGAAGGCGCCTGGACGCGCCGCGTGCGCATCCGCGCCATGACGCTGCGCGCCGGGCGCGTCTACCAGCCCGGAACGCAGCTGGCGCTGTTCGAGATAAACGCAGAGGAGCGCGAGCGGCGCCGGCGCGCGGCGGCAGTGCTGGACGCGGTGCGGAAGCGGTTCGGCGCGGGCGCGCTGGTGCGGGGCGCGGATCTGCTGGACAAAACGCTGGCGCCCGCCCGGGACTGAAACCTGTTTCTCCGCCGGATCCGGCCGTTCGCACCGCGGGCGGCGCGGCGCCGGACCAGAGGTGCGGCTACCGCCGGCCAAACACGGCTCTGTGCAGGGGAAGCGCCGCGAGCGCCATGCCGAAGCCGGCGATCGTGTCGATGGCGAAGTGGTAGCGGCCGTACACGGTGGCGATGGCGATGAGCACGGCGAGCACGAGAAACGCACGCCCGGTCCGGCGATACTCCGGCAGCAGCCTCCGCACGGCAAACGCGCAGGAGAACGCCGCCGCCGCGTGGCCGCTGGGAAACACGCTCATATGGATGCCGTACGCGCCCACGATTTTCAGGTTGACCGCGCGCAGCGCGGTCATCACCGGCAGATCGTCGAGCGGGAACACGGTGCGCGGCGGCTCGCTGGGGAAATACGGATAGAGCGCGTACGTCGTCAGAGTCGCGGAAAGAATGATCCAGTACGCTCCGTCCAGGCGCTCGCGCCCGCTGCGCGCATAAAACACGGCGACAGCCAGCACCGGCATGACATAGACGAGCAGGTAGGACAGCTCGAGCAGGTTGGGCAGCAGCGGTCCGAGGGATTCGATGGCGCGTTTCAGTCCCCAATCGTGCAGCAGCGCGCGGTCCAGCCCGATCCAGCGGTTCTCGAAATTCCGGTTCTCGTGCGGCAGCGCCATCCAGCCCATCTGGCGGTAGGCGAGCAGGATGAGCGCCAGCGGAAACCAGTCCCGCAGGACGCGCAGCGTCCGGCTCTGCGCGGCGCGGGGCGAAGCGAGAAACCACAGCGCAGCGCATACGGCCAGATCGGCGGTCCAGACCTGCCAACGCACCGGCGCATCCACGGGCCGCAGCGCGGCCACGAGGGCCGTGTAGGCGAAGTAGGCGAGGCAGATCCACTCGCTCCTGCGGAAAGCCGGCATGAAATCACCCGCGCACAGCCGCCGCTAGAATGGAGTCATGCCATCCACGCGGCGTCATTTTCTGAAGACCACGGCTGTCACCGCATCGGCCCTGCCTGCCGCGGCGTCGCAGCAGGGCGGCCGGTCTCCGAACGACCGTATTCAGTTTGCCACGATCGGCCTGGGCATCATGGGCTACGGCGACACGCAGACCGCCGTCAGCGTGCCGGGGACGAAGCTGGTCGCGGTGTGCGACATCTACCAGGGGCGGCTGACGCGGGCGCAGGAAGTCTGGGGCAAGGACATCTTCGTCACGCGCGACTATCGCGAGGTGATCGCGCGCAAGGACATCGACGCGGTGATCATCGCCACGCCCGACCACTGGCACGCGCGCATGGCCATCGACGCGATGGAGGCGGGCAAGGACGTCTACATCCAGAAGCCGATGATCCAGCGAGTGGAAGAAGGGCTGCCGCTGATCGACACGGCGCGCCGCACGAAGCGCATCGTGCAGGTGGGCAGCCAGCGGGTGTCGAGCGCCGTGTACGCCAAGGCGCGCGAGCTGTACCTGGCTGGCGCGATCGGCGAGCTGAACATGGTGGAGGCGTGGTGGGACCGCAACTCCTCGCTCGGCGCCTGGCAGTATCCGATTCCGCCGGACGCTTCGCCGCAGACGGTCGACTGGGACCGCTTCCTCGGGCATGCGCCCAAGCGGCCGTTTGATGCCGTGCGCGTGTTCCGCTGGCGGAATTACCAGGACTACGGCACGGGCGTGGCGGGCGATCTGTTCGTCCACCTGTTCACCGGTCTGCACTTCGTGCTCGATTCGATCGGTCCCGTGCGGATCTTCGCAGCGGGCGGACTGCGGTACTGGAAAGACGGCCGCGACGTGCCCGATGTGATGGTGGGATTGTACGACTACGAGAAAGCGAAAACGCACCCGGCGTTCAATCTCGCGCTGCGGGTGAATTTCGTCAACGGCGCGGGCGAGAATTCCGGCTTCCGCTTCACGGGCAGCGAGGGCATCCTGGTGATCGACCGCGGCGTAACGCTGATCCAGCCGCCGCCCGAGCGCGATCCAGGCACGAGCGCGGGCGCGTTCGACAGCGAAACGCAGAAGAAGATCCTGGCCGAGCACCGGAAGAAGTATCCGCCGCGCGAGGCGGCGACGGCCAGCATGGATGCGGCGAAAGAAGAGCGCTGGCTGCCCCCGCGCGGCTACAGCGACCAGTACGAGCACCACGTGAATTTCTTCGAGGCTGTGCGCACGCGCAGGCCGCTGGTGGAAGACGCGGTGTTCGGCTTCCGCGCCGCCGCGCCCGCCGTACTCAGCAACACCAGCTACTTCGGCGGCAAGACGGTGCACTGGGATCCGGAAAAGATGGCGGTGAAGTCCTGAGGAGGCGTCCATGGCATACGCGGCGAACGACACGATCCAGATTGCACTGATCGGCTCCGGCGGCATGGGCCAGGGCGACGTGCGCGACGCGCTGCTGAACGAAGGCGTGCGCGTGGTGGCGGCGGCCGACGTCTACGATTCGCGCCTCAGGAAGATGCAGGAGACGTATCCGGACATCTTCACCACGCGCGACTACCGCGAGGTGCTGGCGCGGAAGGACGTGGACGCGGTGATCATCGCCACGCCCGATCACTGGCACGCGCGGATTTCGATCGACGCGCTCGATGCGGGCAAAGACGTGTATTGCGAAAAGCCGATGGTGCAGAAGATCGAGGAAGGCAGGCAGGTGATCGAGGCCCACCGCAGGAGCGGGCGGATTTTCATGGTAGGCAGCCAGTATGCCTCGGCGCTCAGCTTCCACAAGATCGGCGAGCTGATCCGCTCGGGCGCCATCGGCGAGCTGAACATGGTGGAGGCGTGGCTCGACCGCAACACGGCGATGGGCGCATGGCAGTACTCGATCCCGCCCGACGCTTCGCCCGTGAACATTGATTGGGACCGTTTTCTCGGGCATGCCCCAAAACGCCCGTTCGAGCCGATCCGGCTGTTCCGGTGGCGGAATTATCTCGATTACGGGACGGCGATCGCGGGCGACCTGTACGTGCACCTGCTCACGGGGCTGCATACGGCAACGGGCGCGCTTGGACCGTCGCGGATCTATTCGACGGGCGGCATCCGCTACTGGCGCGACGGGCGCGAATCGCCCGACGCGCAGTACGCCGTCATCGATTATCCGAAGACCGATGCGCATCCCGAGTTCACGTTCCTGCTGCGGGTGAATTTCAAGAGCTCGAAGCCGCAGGAGGATTTCGGGTTCCGTTTCATCGGCAACGAAGGGACGCTGACGACGGACGTGCGCACGGTGACGCTGGCGCGCCATCCGAAAGAGCGCGAGCCGGGCTACATCATCGACACGTTCCCGAAGGCGGTGCAGGAGCAGTACGTGCGCGAGTACCGCAAGAGGTATCCGCCGGTGAAGGTGACGGCGCAGACGCTCGACGCGGCGGGCGAGACGCGGTTCGTGTCCGGCGAAGACGCGCACCGGCGCCACATGGCGAATTTCATCCAGGCGGTGCGCACGCGCAAGCCGCACTTCGAGGACGCCGTGTTCGGCTTCCGCGCCGCCGGTCCGGCGCTGTTGTGCAACACGAGTTATTACGAAAGCCGCATCTGCACGTGGAACCCGGAGACCATGACGGCGGGGTGAAGCGGCGATGCGTCGGGCGGCGCTGTATGTGGACGGCTTCAACTTCTACTACGGCGTCCGCAATTTCTTCAAACCGGAAAAAGAGAAACGCGGGTTTTCGCTGTCGGGGCTGGTGTGGTGCGACTTCCGGGCGCTGATCGAGAGGCATTTTCTCGAGGCGGACACCCGGCTTGCGCTGATCCGCTATTTCACCGCGCCGGTGACCGAAGGCGTGGAAGCCAGCCGGGACGAGCACGAGCGTTACACGCTGTGGCTGCGCGCGGCATCGACGATCACGGGGCTGAAGCCGGTGTTCGGTTATTACCGCAGCACGGCGGGCGCGTTGCGCGAGGAAAAAGAGACGGACGTGAACATCGCCGTCGAAATGCTGCTCGACGGCATGGCGGGCAACTTCGACACGGCCTATCTGCTGAGCGGCGACACCGACCAGATACCCGCCGTGGCGGCGGCGGCGTTCCGGCTGAAGGGGCAGAGGCGCGTGCGCGTGCTGGTACCGCCGCTGCAATCGACGGAGAGCTGGCAGCGGCATTACCTGAACTATATGCAGCAGCTCAAGCAGCGCTTCCAGTTCCAGCAGCAGGAGCTGCGGCAGGTGGACGTGAAGCCGCTGACGGAAGAGATCCTGGCCAACAGCCTGCTGAGGTACGACCTGCCGGAGGCAGAGTGTCCGCACTACTGGCGGCTGCCGGCGGATTACCTGGAGAAGATGTGCCGTCCGGAATGGCGGCCCGACCGCGCGGGGGGATGAGCGCATCGCCTATACTCGTGCCGTGAGGCGGCGCGAGTTTTTCACCGTTTCCGCGGCGCTGCCGGCGGCGGCGCAGGCGATTCTCGAACAGACAGAAACGCTGGAAATTGTTTCTTCCCACGAGCACCTGCTGAGCGAGGACGAGCGGTACGCTCTGAGAGCGGACGCGTTCACGCTGCTCAGCCACTATGCGGCGGACGATCTGCGCAGCGCGGGTCTGACGGGCGAGCCGAAGTCGTGGAGCGATCTCGAGCCGTGGTGGCGCTACGTGCGCGGCACAGGGTACGGGCAGGCGGTGCGGATCGCCATCCGCGACATCTACGGAGTGGACGGCCTGAGCGCGAGAACCCTGCCGCTGCTGAACGAGCGCATCGCCGCGGCGAACCGGCCAGGTCTGTACGAACGGGTGCTGAAGAAGATGGCCCGTATCCGCTACGGGGTGCTCGACGATTACTGGCGCGGCGAACCTGTGCGTCCGGATCCGCGCTATTTCGTGCTGGCGCGGAAACTGGACTGGTTCTGCTCCGTGCGGCAGGCATCGGACGTGCGGCGGATGGAGGAAGCGACGGGGGTGGCGATCCACAACGTCGGGGATCTCCGGAGGGCGATGGAGAAACGGCTTGAGCAGTCGCTCAAGGCGGGGCTCGCAGCGATCAAGACGACGCTGGCGTATTCGCGGCCGCTGCATTTCGAGGTTGTCGATGAGCGCGAGGCGCAGGCGGACTTCGATCTGGCGATGAAAGCGCCGCAGGACGAGCCGCCGAGACGGTTGTCGGATCACATGTTCCACCACATGCTGGCGCTGGCATCGGAGCGCGGCCTGCCGGTGCAGGTGCACACGGGCGCGCTGGCGGGCAACCGCGGGGTGCTGGACCACACGCGCCCGGGGCAGCTCGCTCCGCTGTTCATCCGCTATCCCCGCGTCACATTCGACCTGTTCCACACCGGCTGGCCGTGGACCGGCGAGGTGACGGCGCTGGCCAAGATGTTTCCCAACGTCACGGCGGACTTCTGCTGGATGTGGGTTTTGAGCCCGGCGGGAGCGCGGCGGGCGCTGGACGAGATGCTGGAGACCGTGCCGGCGAACAAGATTCTGGGTTTCGGAGGCGATTACCGCTACGTGGAACTGACGTACGCGCACGCGCGGATGGCGCGGCTCGGGATTGCGGAAGTTCTGGCGGAAAAAGTGGCGCGGGGCTGGTGTTCGCGGGCGGAGGCGGTGGAAACGGCGCGGCTGCTGCTGGCGGACAATGCCGCGCGGCTGTTTCCGCAGCGGCGCGCCTGAGCGGTCAGGCGCGGCCGGTCCAGTACAGGACGCACTCGTGGGGCATCTCAACGAATCCGTCCGCGCTGTATTTCGCGAAGAGAGCCTGAAGCTCGGCGGCCATTTCAGCGTGGCCGGGGGCGCCGGGGCGCGGCATCCAGGACAGCGACGAGATGCGGGCGAGGAAGGCCTCGAGATCGAGCCGGTGCGTGTGGGGGAACACGGCCTCCTGCATGCCCGGCCAGCGGCGCTTCTCCATGCGCTCCGCCCAGGTCATGTCCTCGACAGCGTGGCGGTGCAGAAGCAGCTCGAGCTCTTCCAGGAAGGGCGAGCCGGAGCGGACGCGGTTGTTCCACAGCAGGGCGATGAAGCCGCCGGGGCGGACGATGCGGTTGAATTCGGCCCACGCGCGGGGCTGGTCCATCCAGTGAAATGCCTGGGCGCAGAGGACGAGATCGACGGAGGAATCCGGGAGCCCGGTCTCTTCGCCCGTGCCGGGGCGGGCGTCGATGCCCGAGGCGATTGCGGCGGCGCGCATCTCGTCATTGGGTTCAATGGCGATGACGCGGTAGCCGCGGCGGAGGAAAAGCAGCGCCGCCGCGCCCGTGCCGGCGCCGATGTCAGCTGCAAGCGAGCCGGGGGCGAGCCCGTGGCGCTCGAGTTCATCGACGACAGCTTCGGGGTAGGGCGGGCGTCCCTTGAGGTAGTTTTCCGTTCGTCCTGAAAAGCGGTTGACGTGCATGGAACTCATACCAACGTTTGATTTAAACGGTCGTTTTAAACGCTGTTTGAGATGACTGAAACAGGGTGATGCCGGCGACGCCGGCGGCGCCTGCGGCGAGACACAGGGGAGCGTTTTCCGCGGTGATGCCGCCGAGGGCGAGCACGGGAATGCGGACGGCGGCGCAGGCGCGGCGGAGCCCTTCAAGTCCGTGGACAGGGCGCGGGTCGTCCTTCGACAGCGGGCGGAAGACGGGGGAGAAGAGGGCGTAATCGGCGCCGCGCTGTTCGGCCTCGATCAGGTCATCGATGCCGTGGCAGGAGACGCCGATGAGGAATCCGGGCGGGCAGATAGGGCGCCACGCAGAGGGAGCGGGCGAGTCCGCCGGGAGGTGGAGTCCGGCGGCGCCGCAGGCGAGGGCGATGTCGGCGCGGGAGTTGACGAGAATCCGGGCGTTGCCGGCGCGGAGGAGAGCCTGTTCGACGAGGGCGGCGAGGGAGCGGGCGTCGAGGTCCTTCTCGCGGATCTGGATCCAGTCGATGCCCGAGCGGGCGTTGCGCTCGATGAGGGCGAGGAGAGCCTCGGTTCCGCCGGCGGCGCGGCGGTCAGTGATGTGGCAGCGGATCATAGTAGCGGTCCCCGGCGCAGGGCCGGCAGAGGGTGCGGCCGTCTCTGAGGACCTCGCGGCCGAAGTTGATGCGTTCGCCGCAGGCCGAGCAGAAGACGCGGGGGCCTTTGAAGCCGGGCAGGTCCTGGGGAAGGATGCGGACGTCGACCCACTGAACGGAGAAGAGATCTTCAGGCGGCAGGACGCGGTAGGCTTCCATCTGCTGGAGGGAGGGTTTCTCAAGTCGCGGGAAGAGCTCGCCGGCGCGGTCTTTGCTTGATTCGAGGGCGGAAATGCGGACGGCCTTTCCGGTTTCGAGATCGCAGAAGGTGGCGGCCATTTTACCGTAGTCGAGGAATTTGAGAGCGCGTTTCCCCAGGCGGCAGCCGGTGACGACGCCGATGGCGTCGGTGGCGCAGCGGTCGATTTCGACGAAAGTGACGAGGCGCTTCCGGTGGGCGCCTTTGGGGTCGTCCAGGCCGAGCAGGGAAAGGCCGTGGAGGGCCATGCGGATGCCGAGGATCTGACCGGCGCAGAGATGGCCGTGGGCCTGGCGGGCGAGCTCTTCGTATTCGGGGAGAGTGAGCAGCAAGACGGAACGCTCCTCTGACGATTGCCACTGCTATTGTGAGGCTTCCCGGGAGGCGGCGGCAAGAGGGGGCGGTCAGGCGAAGCTGCCGGCCGACAGGGTGGCCGGGGCCTGCACATCGATGGTGCGGCCGTCGTACCGGACGAGGCAGGAGCGCGGAGCAGAGCAACGGATGCGGGCCTCGGCGAGGCGGCCGTCCTGCCAGAAGATGTCGACTTCAAAGCCGCCGCGGGCGAGCAGGCCACGGGCCTCGCCCGAGGGCCAGGCGGAGGGCAGGGCGGGCAGGAGGTGGATCAGGGGCAGGGGCGGAGGAGGCGGCGCAGCGGGCGCGGACGGCCCTGCAGCGGCGCGGAAGCGGGACTGAAGGAGCATTTCGAGGATGCCGGCGGCGCCGCCGAAGTTTCCATCGATCTGGAAGGGCGGATGGGAACAGAGGAGGTTGGGCATGACGCCGCCGTTGCGGTACTGGCCGGGAGCGGTGCGGGCGGGCTCGAAGAGGCGCGACAGGAGCCGGTAAGCGCGCTCCCCGTCATGGAGGCGGGCCCAGAGGCAGACCTTCCAGGCGCGGGACCAGCCCGTGCCGCCGTCGCCGCGGAGTTCAAGGGAGCGGCGGGCGGCGGCGCACCACTCGGGCGTTTCGTCAGGCGTCCATTCGGCGCCCGGATGTAGGGGATAGAGGTGGGAGAGATGCCGGTGCTGCGGGTCGCGCTCCTCGAAATCCTCGGGCCATTCCTGAACCTGGCCGCGGGATCCGATGCGGTAGGGGAGGAGCCGCGAGCGTGCGGCGGCGAGGCGCGCCCGGAACTCTTCATCGAGACCAAGGATTTCCGCCGCGGCGATGCAGTTGGCGAAGAGATCGCGGGCCAGAGCGATGTCCATGGTGGGGGCCATGCAGACGCCGGCAGCCTGTTTCCGGCCTTTCTGATCGGCGTACACGAAGAGATTTTCGGGAGAATTCCCGGCCGGCGTGACAAGAAATCCATCGTCATTTTCGATCAGCCATGCCAGAAGGAATTCGGCCGCCCTTTTCATGACTGGATACATTCTGGCGAGGAATTGCCTGTCGAGCGTGAATTCGAACTGCTCCCAGAGGTGGCGGCAGAGCCAGGGAGCGGCCATGGGCCAGAAGGAGGGCATGGCATCGTTGTCGACAGGGAAGGCGCCGCGCCAGAGAGTGGTGTTGTGATGGGCGACCCAGCCGGGGCGCGAGTACATGGAGCGGGCAACGCGTGCGCCGGAGACGCTGAGCTCTTCGATCATGCGCACAAGCGGCTCGGCGCACTCGGGGAGATTGCCGGCGGTGGCGAGCCAGTAATTCATCTCCGCGTTGATGTTGAGCGTATAGCCGCTGGCCCATGGGGGGATGATCTCGGCATTCCAGATGCCCTGGAGGTTGAGCGGTTCCGACCCCGGGCGCGAGCCGGAGATCATGAGGTAGCGGGCGTAGTGGACGTAAAGGGCGGCGAGGGCGGGGTCGCTGCCGGAGGAGAACTTCTCGATGCGCTCATCGGTGGGCAGATCGGACTGGGGCGTGGCGCCGAGACTGACGGCCGAGCGGCGGAAGAGGCGCTGGTAGTCCTCGGCGTGGCGGTGGACAAGGGTGTCGTAAGAGCAGCGGAGGGCTTCACGGATCTCGGCGTCGAGATCGTTGTTGCGGACCGAGGACCATGAGCCGATGACGAAGACGGCTTCAGAGGCGCCGTCGACGGCGAGCGCGTCTTTCTCCACTCCCGCCATGCCGTTGTGGAAGAGCAGGGCGAGGCGCAGCTCGAACTGTGGCCCGCGGCTGCCGGCTTCGCCTTCATAGAGAACCTGCGCGGCGCCGGGGCGGCGCGTGCCGTCGGCGAGCCAGAGCTCGGGGTATTTCCACTGCTCGCCGCGCTTCTCGACCCACTCGAGAGTGCGCCGGAGGACGAAGCCGGGGACGCGCGCGCGGAGGCGGAGGACGGTGCGGCCGAGGGGCTCGACACGGGCGGTGGGATGCGGGCTGCGGAGGCGGGCGCGGAGGGAGAGGCCGGCGAAGGAGGAGGACTGGAAGCGGACCACGAGGACTTTGTGAGGGAAGGAGGCGAAACATTCCCGGGAGAAAATGGTTTCGCCGCGCTGGTAGCGGATGCGGACGAGCGCGGAGTTCAGGTCGAGTTCGCGCTCGTAGTGCAGAGCCGGACCGGCGCCGGAGACGGTGAAGAGGACGTCGCCCGCGGGCTGGTAGCACTGCCAGGAGCGGCCGGTCCAGTTGCGGGTGATGATTTCGGAAGCCTCGGCGAACTGCCGGTTTTTCAGGAGCGCGACGACCTCGTCGAAACGGCGGGTGACGTCGAGAGGGAGGTCGTCGATGCCCGGAGCGCCGGAGACGAGGGTGTCGTCGTTGATCTGGAGGAGCTCTTCGTCGACGCCGCCGAAGACCATGGCGCCGAGGCTTCCGTTGCCGACCGGGAGGGCCTCGTTCCAGTGGGCGGCGGGCTCGTCGAACCAGAGGCGGAAGGCGGGGTCCGGGCGCGGCGCGGACGAGGGCGCGAGACCGGCGGCGGCGGAGAGCAGAAACTCGCGGCGCGATGGCATGCAACAAAACTGCCGAAATCTGATTTTATCCGCTGCGGCCTCCGGCAACGCGCACTCTCAGGGCCGGCAGAGCTTGCCGAGCACGGCGGGGCGGCGGGCGCCGGTGGCCGAGGGCAGGTTGGCGGGGCGGCCTTCGAGGGTTTCGCGGGCGAGAATGGCGAAGGCGATGGCCTCCTTGGCGTCGGGGTCGATGCCGAAGACTTCGCTGCGGACGACGTCGGAATCGGGCAGTTCGGCGCGGAGGAAGCGGAGGAGCGTTTTGTTGTGGACGCCGCCGCCGCTGACGATGATCTGGTCAGGAGGATTGTCCTCGGCGCCGGCGAAGCGGGCGAGGCCTTCCGCAATGGCGGCGGCGGTGAAGTAGGTTGCGGTGGCGACGGTATCCTGGGGGCTGAGGCGGAATTCCAGCAGACGCTGGACGAAAGCGGGGCCGAACTGCTCGCGCCCGCAGGACTTGGGCGGCCTGAGGCGGAAGTATTCGTCTTCGAGAAGCTGCTGGACGACGGAGGGGCAGACCTGGCCGGAGGCGGCGAAAGCACCGTCGCGGTCGAAGGTGCGGCGGCCGGCGGTGAAGTGCGCCATGAGCTGGTCGATGACCATGTTGCCGGGGCCGGTGTCGAAGGCGAGTACTTCTTCCGGTTTGCAGGCCGGAGGGAGGCAGGTGACGTTGGCGATGCCGCCGATGTTGAGCGCGGCGCGGCGGAGTCCGGGGTCTTTGAACAGGAGGTAATCGACGTAGGGAACGAGCGGCGCGCCCTGGCCGCCGGCGGCGATGTCGGCGGGGCGGAAGTCGCAGACCACGGGGACGCCGGTGCAGGCGGCGAGAACGCTGCCGTCGCCGATCTGGAGGGTGGAGGCGATGCGGCGGCCAAGGAAGGACACGGGGCGGCCTTCGTGATGGATGGTCTGGCCGTGGCAGCCGAGGACGGCGACCTGGGCGGGTTTGACGCGGGCTTTGCGGCAGGCTTCGAGAAAGGCTTCGGCGTAGAGCCAGGGGAGGAGGAAATGCAGGCGGGCGATGTCGCGGGTGTGGGTGTCCGCATTGGAGACGGAGAGCAGGGCCTCGCGGACTGCGGCCGGGTATGGGACGGTGTGGAAGGCGAGCGTGTGTACGCGGGCGCCGGAGAGTTCGACGAGGACGGCATCAATGCCGTCGAGCGAAGTGCCGGACATGATTCCGCCGGCGAGGAGGGGTTTGCGGGGCATGGGCTTCTTCAGGATAGCGGGGCGGGGTGCGGCCCTGGGGGTGAGGGGCGCAGTTGGGATGCAGCCCTCGCGCAGGCGCGGCCGGAAGCCCGTTGGGGAGGGTGGCGGGACAGCCCCGGGGGCAAGGGGGAAGCCGCGGGCGTCAGCGGAGAGCGGCTTCGAGGGTGTGGGTGCGGCGGAGGAGTTCAAGGCGGGCGACCTCGAGATCGTGGACGGCGCCATAAAACAGAATCCAGCGTTCCTGTTCCCGGAAGCGCGCCTGTTCGAGGTCGCGGAGAGAGGCGCGGCCTTCTTCCATGCGGGCAAGCGTGAGGGAGACCTGTTCGCGGGCGAGGTCGAGGTCCATGCGGGCGAGTTCGCGGGCGGCCTCAGCGTCGCGGAGTTTCTGCCAGGCCTGGCGGGTATCGGATTCAGCGCGGCGGCGGTGCTGCTGGATCCGGGCCTGAAGGCGGCGGGCTTCGATTTCGGCCTGAGCGGCGCGGGCTTCGTCCTGGCTGTTGGAGAAGATCGGGATTTGAATGGAGGCGCCGAGCTGGCCGTTATGGCGCTCGAATCGGTTGAAGAATTTTTCGTAATTATTGAACTTGGCCAGCAGGCCGTACTGGGCGACGAGGTCGATGCGGGGCAGGCGCATGGCGCGGAAGGAGCGGGCCTGGAGGTGTTTGGCGGCGACTTCGGCTTCGAGGCGGCGGATTTCAGGATCGTCGCGCAAGGCGGCAGCAACGGAGGCGTCTTCATCGAGCGGGATTTCGGGTAGGGGGCGGTCCTCTTGGGCCGGGGTGATTTCTTCGGACGGCTCGAGGCCGAGAGCAATGGCGAGAGCCAGGGAAGCGGCCTTGCGCTGCGAGTCGAGCTGCTGGAGGCGGAGGCGGGCGCGGGCGGTTTCGAGCGCGGCGCGGCGGGCTTCGATGGGGATTTCGCGGCCTTCATCGGCGCGGAGGCGGGTGGCGGCTTCGATGCGCTGGGCGTGTTCGAGCTGGCGCCGCGCGGCTTCTGTCTGGCGGGCGAGGCGTTCGAGATCGAGAAACAGGGAGGCGACGCGCATGGCAGCATCCTCGCGTACGGCGGCGGAGGCGGCGGAGGCGGCGCGGGCGCTTTCGCGGGCGGAGGCGACCTGGTAGCCCTGGGGCCGGTTCCAGAGCGTGCGGACGCCTTTGGCCTGGACAACGGCGGGGGTGGCGCCCTCGATGGACATGGGCATGCCGCTGGAGTAGGCGAGTCCGCTGCCGGTGAAGACGCGCGGCAGGAGGGGTTCGCGCACGGCCTGGACTTCCAGAGCGGCGCGCTGTTCGTCGAGGCGGGCGAGAACGACCTCGGGGCTCTGGCGCGAGGCGAGCTCGACGGCCTGTTTCAAAGTAAGCACGCGGGGCTCGGCCAGAGAGGGCCAGACGCAGAAGAGGAAGGCGAATAGGGTTCGCATGGCTGACATACACAGGGTAGCCTGCGGAGGAAGCGCCGGGCGCTTGGACCCGGCGCGAGAAGCCGGCAGGATACACGGATGGAAGCCTGGGACAGGAGGCAAGACCCGGATGGAGAAGGCAAACCGGCTGCGGCAAGGGATGGCGGTTCTGCTCTGCATCAGCTTGAGTGCCGGACCCGCGGCGGCGCAGCGGGCGCCCGCGCCGCTGGCGCCTGAGGTGCGCAAGGCGTTCGATGACGCGCTGCGGAAGTCGTACAACGACCTGTTTGAAGAAGCGCCGCGGCTGGAGTTCAGCCAGGCGCAGATCGAAGCGATGCGGGAAATTCTCGAGAACCGCCAGAAGAACTGCACGGCGGAGTTCCGGCGGCGGGCGGAAGATCATGCGAAGGATCTGAGAAAGGAGCAGGAGTCGCTGCGGGCGGCGACGGCGCGCATCGACGATGCGGAGCGCAAGCAGCGGCACTGCCGGATCCAGAACCTGCGGGCGCTGGAATCGCAGGCGCGGGTGCTGGCGGAGCATGCAATCCCGGTGGCGTACGAGAACCGCAAGGCGAAGCTGGAACTGATCGAGAAGTGGCCGGAGGAGCTGAAGAAGGTCCGTGAGGAGATCGCCGCGGGGCGTCATGTGAACCGGAAATGGGGGGACGTGAAGGACATCGGCTTCCGCGAGCTGGTGCCGGACCAGGAAAAGGACATCAAGATCGGGCAGGAAACGGTCCGCGAGATGAAGATGGCGGGGCTGATGCCGCCCGAAGTGGACAACCCGGTGGTGAAGAAGTACGTGACGAACCTGGCGCAGCGGGTGGCGAAGCACTCCGACATGCGCGTGCCGCTGAACATCACGGTGCTGAATTCGAAGGAGGTGAACGCGTTCGCGCTGCCCGGAGGATTCCTCTTCATCCAGCGGGGGCTGCTGGAGGCCGCGGAGAACGAGGCGCAGCTGGCGGGCGTGATCGCGCACGAGATCGCGCACGTGACCGGGAGGCACGGGCACCGGCTGATGAAGCGGGCGACGATCTCCTCGATCATCTACCAGGCGGCGCAGGTGGCGGCGCTGATCCTGACGGGCGGGGCGGCGACGATCGGCACGTATTATGCGCTGCAGTACGGGTTCTACGGGCTGGGGCTGGTGCTGAGCCTGGATCTGCTGGGCGTGAGCCGGGAAATGGAGCTGGAGGCGGACCAGCTGGGCGTGCAATATGCCTGGAATGCCGGATTTGATCCGAATGGATTTATCCACTTTTTCGACAAAATGGCGACGCGGGAAGGGTATGTGAACGGGCTGAGCTGGTTCCGGACGCATCCGCCTTTTTACGCCCGGATGGTGCAGAGCAAGAGGGAAATCATGTATCTGCCGCCCAGAGAGGGCCTGGTGGTGAACAGCACCGAATTCGACGAAATGAAGCGGGAGCTGAAGAAGGTGACCGAGCAGGCAGAGCAGGAGGAGAAGGACCGGCCCAGCCTGCTGGCGCCGGTGCAGGGATGCCCCGCTCCGGAGAAGATCGAGTTCAAGCCGGGAGATCCAATCGAGAAGCTATGTCCGGAACCCGCCGCCGCTTCCTCCGGCAGGCGCTAGGAGCGCTGCCGCTGCTGCCATGGGCCCGGGCGCAGACGCTGGGCCGTCGATCACTGTATTTCACGGTGGAGGAGGGCGACCGCCTGGTCACGGGTCTGGGCGAAGGGCAGTTCCGGGTGTACGAAGACGGGCAACCTGTGCCGTTCCGGCTGCTGGAGCCGGAAAAGCCGGTGCTGATGACCGTGCTGGCGGAATACAGCCAGGCTTCGGGGCTGTACCTGAACGACATTCTTGTGGCAGCCCGCGAGCTGATGGACGCCGCACCGGAAGGCAACTGGTACTCGCTGGCGACGTACTCGCAGGAGTTGCAGATCGTCAGGGATTTCACCCGGATGAAGGGAGAAATTCTGGCGTCTTTCCAGGAACTGGGGCAGCCGTTCTGGGGGGAAGTCAACACGTATGACGCGGTCTTCGAGATTCTGGAAAAGCTGGAATTCCTCCCTGGGCGCAAAGTCATCGCGCTGATCGGATCCGGGCTGAACACGCTGAGCCGGCAGACGATGGGGGACGTGCAGAGGAAGGCGGAGGCGGCGGAGCTGAACATTTTCGTGCTGGGCGCGGGAACGCTGCTGCGCGGGCAGTACGAGCCGTACATGGACGCGATGTCGCGGATGAACCTTCTGCAGGCGGAGGCGTTCCTGAACATGCTGGCGAAGAAAACGGGCGGGCAGGCGTTCTTCCCACGGTTCGAGACGGCGTACCGGGACATTGCGCGGACGGTGTTCACGATGCTGGACAGCCAGTACCGGCTGGAGTACGAGTCGCGGGCGAAGCCCGACCGGCGTTTCCACAGGCTGAGGGTGGAGGCGTGGGATCCGCGGGACGAGAAGAAACGCTACACGGTGCGGGTGCGGGAGGGGTGGAGATGGTCGTGAAAGGGCTTCACTCGTAGCGGAGGGCTTCGGTCGGGTTGAGGCGGGCGGCGCGGTTGGCGGGCAGGAGTCCGAAGCCGATGCCGACGGCGGCGGAGACGAGAAAGGCGACGAGGATCGAAAGTCTCGAGACCGGGATGTCGACCTCGTTCTGGAGCGAGTTCGCGATCAAGGGCAGGCTGACGCCGAGCAGGATTCCGATGATGCCTCCGCCGGTGCTGATGAGGAGCGCCTCGAAGAGGAACTGCAGGAGGATGACGCGGCGGGAGGCGCCAAGCGACATGCGGATGCCGATTTCGCGGGTGCGCTCGGTGACGGTGACCAGCATGATGTTCATGATGCCGATGCCGGAGATGACGAGCGCGATGGCGGAGATCAGGATCAGAACGACGGTGAGAATGGCGGCGATGGCGGCGGCGGCGTCGAGGATGGCGGAGAGGTTCTGGACGGTGTAGCGGGCGCCGGGGCGGTGGCGCGAGGAGAGGATCTCGGCGACTTCCCGGGTGACGGCGGGGACGTCTTCGGCGTAGCGGACCTGGACGTACATGGGGTCGACGCGTTCGATTTCGACGAAGTAGCGCTGGACCGGGTAGGGGATGAGAGCGGCGCCGTGATCGCCGAGTTCGGACTGGCCGAAGGTGGAGGTGCGCTCTCGGAAGACGCCAATGATGGTGAATTCGAGAGAGCGGATCTTGACGATGTGGCCGACAGCCGGAGTGGGACCGCCGAACAGCGTGCGGGCGAGCTTGTCGTCGAGCATGGCCACTTTCTGCCGGAGGGCGACGTCGGAAGGGTCAAGGAAGCGGCCGGCGATGAGCTGGAGGTTGCGGACCTGGGGGTAGTGCTCGTCGGTGCCGATGATGCGCACGTCGAGGGGGCGGCCGTCGACGATGACGGTATCGGTGGAGTTGAGGACGGCGGAGGCGGCGACGATGCGGTCCGCGAGGCGCGAGCGGACGGCCTCGACGTCGGCGAGCTTGACAAAGTCGGCGGCGGCGCGGGCGGCGTCCTGTCCGCCGGCGTCATAGTACGCCATCACAAGGTTGGAGCCGATGCCGCGGATCTTGTCGAGGATGATGTCGCGGCTGGTGAGCGAGATGGTGACGACGAGAATGACGCTGGCGTTGCCGATGACCAGGCCGAGTGCGGTGAGGGCGGTGCGGACCTTGTTGGCGTGCAAGGCCTGGAAGGCGAAGCGGAAGCACTCGCGCAGGAGGTAGAGCGGGGGCATCGGGCGCGCCTAGCCGCGGATCCGTTCGAGAAGCCGGAGGGCCTCTTCGCGGGGCGGGTCGTCAGGAGTGAGAGGAGACTGCAGGTACTGCTCGAGCAGGCGGCGCGCCTGCTGGGGGTTGCGGCCGGTCTGGATGTAGAGCTCGGCCCGCGCAAACAGGATCTTCGGAGAACCGGGGGCGATCTGTTCGGCCTGATCGAGGGCGCGGTCCGCCTCCGGGAGGCGCCCGCGGCGCGCGAAGAAGCGGGCCAGATCGAGGACGCGGCCGACCTGTCTGGGGGCGAGTTCGACGGCCCGCTTCAAATGGGCTTCGGCGCGATCATAGAGTTTTTTCTTTTCGGCCAGCTGTGCCAGAGCGTACTCGGCTTCGGCTGGATCCAGAGCGCGGATCCGGTCCACGAGAGCCTGGGCCTTGTCTGTTCCGCCGCCGAGGAAGCCCGGGGCTTCGAGATAATAAGAGAAGAGATCGTTCAAGGCCTCTTTGTTCTGAGGGTCGAGCGCCACCGCTTTTTCGAAGCACTGGCGGGCTTTGGAGGCGTACGAGGGGGCGACGAGCATGTTGGAGGTTTCGGCGCGCCGGCCCCATGCGCGGCCGAGCCACAGCCAGATGCCGGAATCCGCCGGGCGCGCCTCGGCGGCCTTTTCCAGCGAGTCGACGGCCTTCTTGTAGTCCCCGAGCTGGTAGAATGCGCGGCCGAGCAGGAAGAGGGCTTCCGTGCCGCCCGCCTCCGGGGAAGCCTTGAGCAGAGCGACGGCCTCCCGGTATTCGGCGCGCTCGAAGTGCGCACGGGCCCGGGCGAGATCGGACGCCGGGAGCGGCGCCACGAGCAGCAGGCAGGCGAGCCAGAAGCCGGGTTTCATGCGGCCAACTCTTTCATGATAAGCCGGATGCAAAGCGTTCCACATATTGAGACGCGCCCCGGCGGGCGGCGGTGACAGAAATGGCGCGGAGCCTGCGTGCGCGGCACGGAGCCGCGACGGGGCGCGCGAACCGGCGAAGTGTTTTCTGCCCCGTGCGGACGCAGCCGCGGCGCCGGCTATTTCAGGGCGACGGCGCGGCCGGTGCGGATGCTCTCTTTGGCGGCGTCGATGATCTCCATGACACCGACGTTGAGGTCGAGCGAGGTCATGCCTTCGGGCTCGGTTTTCGACTCGATGCAATGGATCATGTAGGCGATGGGCTCGGCCTTTTCCGGGGCGAGCGCAGGGGCGGGGATTTCGCGGGCCGGTTCCCTGCCCTGGCGGAGTTCGACGGAGCGGCTGGTCATGTAGAGGCTGCCCTTGCGGCCGAACAGTTCAAGATCCTGGAAGCTGCGGGGCAGGTCCCAGGAGGCTTCAAGGACAGCCACGCCCTTCGGGTAGGAGAGGACGAGGAGGGAGGTGTCTTCCACTTTCGGAAACTCGTCGGGGCGGAGGCGGTGGGAGACGGCGTAGACGGTGGACGGGCGGCCAAGGTACATGAGGCTCCAGAGGGCGTTGTAGCAGCCGAAGTCGACCAGGGCGCCGGCGCCGTTTTTCACCGGGTCGGTGAGCCACTCGAAGAAGTACTTGTTGAGGCCGGTAGGGCCGCCGGGCCCGCCATGGCCGACGATGCCGCGCAGGCGCCAGACGTCGCCGATCTGGCCGGCCGCGACGGCCTCGCGGATGGCGTAGGAGGTGGGCCACCAGGCCATCTGGTAGTTGCATAAAACATAAATGCCATGTTTTCGCGCGAGGTCCCGGATGGCAAGAGAGTCCTTGTAGGTGGAGGCGAGGGGCTTTTCAAACATCACATGGATCTTGCGGGGTGCGCAGTACTGGACGATTTCGAGATGGCGGTTGTTCTCGACGAACGCCCAGACGATCGAAGGCTTGACAGTGTCGATCATCCTGCGCCAGTCGGAGTGAATCAGGTCTTTCGGAACGCCGCGCTTTTCGGCTTCGGCAACAAGCTCAGGCGCGGTTTCGGCGACGCCGACGAGCCGGGCGGGCTTGCCCTGAACCATCTTGCCGAGATGGCCCCAGACGTGGGAGTGGACGAGGCCGACGACGGCGATGGTGTGTTCGGCGGCCGGAACAGGCGCGGCCGCGAGCAGGAGAAGCAGCAGCAGGGATTTGTGCATGGAAAGAAAAGAACCTCCACTGACAGGATAGGACTTCCGCGCCCCCTTGCATCCGGCGGCGGGCTGAGGCATTGATGAGAAACATAACCGGGGCCGGCGGGACCGGTCATGATCTTTCCCTGCCAGCGCGGGATTTGTGATACATTAATCCACCAAATCCAGCGCGGCAGCATCAGGGCTGGGATCTTACGAGGTGCTCCATGAAAACGAACTGGCTGGTTTGGGGTGTCCTGGCCGCAGCGCTCGTTCCGGCGTGGGGATCGGACGAACTGGCGCGGCAGGTGAGAGAGCTGGAGCTGCGGGGACAGAGCGGCGAGGCGAGGCAGCTGCTGGAGAGCGCGGTGAAGCGGTCGCCGCGCGACGTGCAGATCCTCGGCCTGTGGGCCGCGTTTCTCGACGAGCGGCGGGATCCGGAGGCGCTGGCGGCGTACGAGCGCCTGGAGACGGCGGCTGCGGAAGGCAGCGAAGAGAAGCAGAGAGCGCGGGCGCGTCTCGTCGTTCTGCGGCTCCTGCAGGGGAAGAATGAGGAAGCGCGGCAGGCTCTGGAACGGTGGCGGCGGAGCGGGGGCAGCGGCTGGGAGCTGGCCAGCGGCGGGGCAGCCGCGGCTCTGCCGATGGGGACGGTGACGATCCCGGGACCGCTGGAGAGTTTTGCGCGGATGGCAGCGTTCTCGCCGGAGATGCCGCCGCAGGAGATCCTGCTGGCGCTCGCGCGCAATGTGGTCACCAACGGCTATCAGGCGCTGGGCGGCAATCAGGGGCTGGAACAGACGGAATATCTGAAGCTGGTGGTTCGGTATCTGAACCAGGCGCGCGAGCTGGAAAAGCTGGCCGGAGAGCAGAAAGTGATCCGGATCGACGCCTGCGAGTCGCCGCAGACGGGAGAGCTGCTGCGCGTGCTGGGATTCCGCATGCGGGGCGGCTGCGGCGGGGACCTGGTGCTGGAGACGGTGAATGCGACGCGGGCGTTTCTTTCAATGGATTCGGGGTTCCCGCTGGCGGAGCTGGAACAGGCGCTGCGCACGAACCGTCCGTTTGCGCTGGATTACCGGCCGGCGGTGATTCCCGTGCTGTACTCGGCGGAATACTGGCTGTCGGCGCGGGAGAAGCAGTCCGGCGAGTT
>Ga0209381_1002777_pt1 | contig 20509 bp, 15 predicted proteins | sample DewCreD2012metaG_FD_184111 | JGI IMG/M metagenome (GOLD analysis project Ga0209381, IMG submission 184111) | Hot spring sediment bacterial and archeal communities from British Columbia, Canada, to study Microbial Dark Matter (Phase II) - Dewar... ...
GTGATGTGATGCTCGCCGCCGCGCCCGCCGCGCTGCTGGCGCAGAAAAAACCGATCGTGCCGGAAGGCGCCAAAGTGGCCGGCCCGTACACGCCCGGCATCCAGGCGGGCAACTTCCTCTTCGTCGCCGGCCAGGTGGGCCGCGACAGGGACGGCAAGTACCCGGAGTCGTTCGAAGACGAAGTGAAGCAGACGCTCGAAAACGTGAAAGCCGTGCTCGACAAGGCCGGCTATACGTTCGCCGACGCCGTCTCCGTGCAGGTCCACCTCACCGACATCGCACTGTTCGACCGCATGAACAAGGTCTACATGACCTACTTCCCCGAGCCGCGCCCGGCGCGCACCACCGTGGGCGGCGCGCAATTGGTCGGACCCGCGCGTGTAGAGATCACCGTTACCTGCTGGAAAAAGTAGGGCAGCTCAGCCCTCTTCAACAAACTTCCACCCGAGCAGCGCGGCGGTGTGCGACACCTGTGTCTTCCAGTCGCCATAGACGGTGACGCGGTGCCAGCCGAAGTCCCAGCCTTCCATCAGCCGCCGCGCGTCTCTCACCTCGGCCGCCAGTTTGGTGCGGCAGGCGCGGTCCTCTTCCAGGTTGTCCACGGTGCGGCTCAGGTGGAAGACCACGGTCTTCGAGGGCGAGACGAACTCGAGCGTGGACAGCGTTTCGCCCAGAGGCAGAATCGAGCGGATGGCCGCGCCCTTGCGGTCCTCGCTGTGGTCGCGGATTTCGTACGCGCATTCGGGACCGTTGGGGCCGTACACCTTCGACGGGGCCACGCAGTGCGCGTAAATGATCTGGTTTTTCGCCGTGTCGATTACGGGATCCGAGATGTAACTGGCTCTGCCGGTGAGGTACCGCAGCAGCAGCATGGTGGACGCGCTGGTCAGATCCGCCTCGCACGCGCCCACCAGCCCGTCATTGTTCAACTGGAAGAAGCCGAGGCAGGGATAGGCGAACATCTTCTGCTTGTAGAACAGCTCCAGGCAATCGACGGCGATCGCCTGCGCCTTGTGCTTCTCCACCAGCGAGGCCATGCCCAGATACATCGCCGCGCTGTTGCGGATCTCTTCCGGCTTCGGCTCGACGACGCGGTCAGCGCGCCGGATCCACGCCTGCGCCTGCTCTTCCGCCTTCCTGCGGTCGGCCGCCTTCCATGCAGCGTTCAGCTCGTCGGCGGAAAGATTGACGATCTCAGGCCCCAGGTTTGTGCGGATGGCGTCGATCGTCTTCTGCATCTCGCGCGGCGTCACCACGAGAATCTTCGACGCTTTCAGCTTCCGGATCACCGCGAACGTGTTGATGGCCTCGCAGACATCCTCAATCCGCGTCGAGGACACGCCCGTCACCGGCATGCCGGCCTTGCGCGCTGCCGGGTAGTAGCCAAGAAACGCGCCCGTGCCGCCGTAAAGGTCGTCGATCAGCACCGTGGGCCTGCCGCTCATCGCGATGGCGCGGGTAGCGTTCGAAGGAATCCCCAGGATGTACGCTGCGTAGCCGTCGATGCCCTGCCCTGCATCGGCGGCCAGCATTTTCTCCGCTTCCTCGGCCCATCTCATGGACACTGGGAGCAATTCGACATCCGGGCAGCCGCGCTCGAGCCGCCCGAGGATCATCCTCTTGCGGGCTTCGTAGTCGTAGCCCTGGTAGGGCCAGCCTTCGATCTTCGGGTCGGGATGGATGAATACGAGACGCACGCGCGCCTTCTCTTTCGGGAGCAGAGCCGCGGATGAAGCCGCCGCCGCGCCGGCGCAGCCGCCTGCCAGCCACGCCGCGCAACCCGCGCAGCCATGCAGGAAAGATCTCCGCGAGGGTTGGCCGATTCGGATGAGCGATGAAGACATAAGGCCTCCTGACTTTTTCAGAGTCATGAGTCTGAATATCAGGTTTGGGAAGCGGAAGCAATGGGTGGCGGTGGCAGGGCGGGAGGCTTCCGGGAAGGCAGCTCCGCCGCTGTTCCAGCGCGCGAGGGCTGGGCAGCAGGCGCCCGCGCGGGGCGTCAGCTTGCTAATCTGGCGGGAAGTAGAACAATGATCGCCGGACGCCGATCCAGGATGGTTCTGCATGGGCTGGCGTGGCTGACGCTGGCTGCTCAGAGTGCGCAGCAGCCGCCTCCAGAACAGGTGTGGCGGCACTTTGCGGACTGGGTGCGCAACAGCCCGCCCTCCGCAGTCCGGCACAAGCCCGTGATGGACCTGTACCGGGAACAGTTGCAGGCCGAGGGCTTGCCGGAGGCCGAAGCCCGCTCCCGGATCCAGATGATTTCCGGCGAATTACGCCAGAAAAGCCGTGAAAATAACGCCCTCTATTGGGACGCCATGTTCCGGTTCGGCGGCGGGCCCGAGCGGCCGCTGCCCCTGCTGGCCGAAACGGTGCGGGACCTGCCGCCCGGCGACGCGCTCGACATCGCCATGGGAAACGGCCGCAACAGCCTGTATCTGGCCTCCCTGGGGTGGCGGGTTGCCGGATACGACATCTCGCCGGAAGGACTGGCGCTGGCGCGGCAACGGGCTAAGGCTCATGGCGTGGAATACGAAATCCATCAATGCGGGCACCGTGAATTCGACTTTGGAAAGGAACGCTGGGACCTGATCCTTTTCTCCTATATCGTCGCCGATGAAGGAGATCTGGAATCGGTTTTCGGCCGGAAACTCTGGGACTCCCTGCGTCCGGGGGGCAGGGTGATCTGCGAGGGGAATTTCTGTGAGCCGCTGGCGCGCCATCTCTGGAAGGCCGAACTGCCGGGCATGCGGCTGGAGCGGTACTCGGACATGGAAGACTACCGCGACGGCTGGGCGGCGGACAACGTGAAGGGCCGTGTCATCCGGGCCGTGATCCGCAAGCTTTCTCCTCAGGAACAGAACGCGCGCTGATGCCGCTGGAGCGCCGCCGGCCGATCTGCGGCGGCCCAGCGCGGGCGTTCATTGAAACCGGAACCGCCGCGCCAGCCCCCATGCGCACATCAGGGTCAACGTCCCCAGTGCGGCCAGATGCGGCATCACTTCCACAGGCGCGCCGCCAAAGCTGACTAGCCGGTGCAGCGCATCCATCACCCACCCGGTCGGCAGCGCCAGGGAGAGCTTCTGCGCCCACATCGGCATGATCTCGGCAGGCCACCAGCAGCCGCCGAGGGCCGCCAGCACATTGGACGCAATGACGCCCACGCCGATCACCGCTCCAGGAGAATTGCCTTCGTTGCCCAGCCACATGCCCAGCAACGAACACAGCGCCCCGTAGACCGCCAGAACGGCGCTCACAACCCACACGGCGTTTCCCCAGTCGATCCGGAAAAGCAGCGTCCCCGCGGCCATGGCCCAGGCCATCTGGAGCCAGCCCAGCGCCAGCCGCGAACCCCATTTTCCAGCCAGCGCCTCCGCCCGCGTCAGCGGCGCGGCAGCCAGCCGCCGCAACAGCCCGCTGCGGCGCTCCTCGAGCAGGCTCACCCCGCCCGTCGTAAGCATGGACACCAGCGCGAACATGACCATCATGCCCGGCACCGACTGCTGGTACCCGCTGGGCGGGCGGCGCGGCTCGGCCGCAGGCCGCGCTTCCACGGTGATCGTCCTGGGCGCCGAAGCCAGCTCCCGCAGCGCCTCCGGCGAAGGCTCGCGTCCGCTCAGCCGCAGCAGAGCCAGATCGGCGGCGATCCCATATACGGCCCGGCGCAACCGCACGCCGTCGTAGTCTGCTCCCAGCCCTCCGTCCGCGCGCGTGAATTCGATCTTCGCCTGCCGTCCCGCCAGCACGTCTTCCGTAAAGCCCGCAGGCACGGCCAGCCTCCGGCGGTAACGGACCATCCCCGCGGCGTCCGTGCGCACCACGCGGAACCCTTGTCCCTCGAGCCGCCGCACCATCTCATCGGCGAGATATCCCGCCTCCGGCGCCGCGTGAACGGCCACAGTCTCCGGCCCGCGCACGGGAGCGCGCGCGACGGATCCGATGAAGAACATGAACAGCGGCGGCATCAGAAAACTCCAGATCCACGTCTCGCGCTCGCGGAACAGATGAAGCAGATCCCGCCCCGCAATCCAGAGCGCCTGCCGCCCCGTCATGACGCAAATCCTTTCCGGAGCCGCACTGAAACGGCCGCGAACATCAGGCCTGCAAATACAAGAATTGCTGCCGATTTCCAAAAGATAAACTCGTCATTTCCCGCCAATATCCATCGCATTTCCTGCAACGCCCAGCCGTTCGGCGTCATCCGGCCCAGGCGGGCCATCCAGGCGGGCATCATCTCGAAGGGGAACATCGCCCCGCCCGCCATCATCAGCAGCAGCGCCGCCGCGTTGGCCAGCGTCCTGCCCTGCCGCTCCGTCCGGCAGGCCGTCTGAAAGAGGGCCATCATCAGGAACAGCGCGCCGCCGCACAGCGCCGCCCAGACCGCCGACGCCATCACGCCCCGGAAAGCTCCGCCTCCCAGCCACTGTCCCAGCGCCAGCCCGGCGCTCGAAACCACGCCGGTCAACAGCATCGCCGCCAGCGTCTTCGATGCGAGGAACCACTCCATCCGCACCGGCGACGCCGCGATGCGCCGCAGCGTCCCGGCGGACTTCTCTTCCCACAAGTCGCCGCTCAATCCGAAGGCGAGGAACAGCAGCGCCATGAACACGACGCCCGGCGCCATGGCCTCCGTCACGCTCACGGTGCGCTGCCGCTCCGCCTGCCGCTCTTCGATCCGGATCGGCGGCGCATCCAGCAGCGCCTGCCCTTCAGCGGCCAGACGGCTCGCCCGGACCGCCAGCTTCGCAATGGCCGCATCGCCGGGCCACGCGCCGGCAGACGCCACGGCCCGCAGTTCCTCTCCCAGCGCCTGCTGGAAATACCACCCCGCTTCGGCCAGGATCTCCGTGGTCTCGCGCGCGATCTCGGGCAGAATCGCCTGCGAGGGATTCGTGTACAGCTCCAGCGCCTGCGGCTCGCCGCGAAGAAACCGTTGCGAGAACCCCTCCGGAATGACGAGCAGCGCCGATCCCTCCCCGCCCCGGATCCGCCGCTCGCCTTCCTCCAGCGCCACCGGCTGCACGGCGAAGATCCGCCCCAGCTCGCCCTGCGAAAAAGCCTGCGCAACAAAACGGCTGACTAATGTTTGATCCTGATCGGCCACCAGCAACAGGCCCTGCGGCCGCGCCTCGCCGCGGCCGAACACGAGCGCCAGCAGCAGCCCCACGAACACGGGCACGCCCACCCAGGCAGCCAGCGCAGCCCGGTCGCGCAGCCAGCGCTTGAGATCCTTCCGGAAACACGCGGCGAATGCCCTCACGGCGCTACTCCCGCAGCCCCCTGCCCGTCAGTTGCAGGAACAGGCTCTCGAGGCTGGGCTGTTCGAGCGAGACGCTCCGCACCTCCGCCCCGCTGTGCCGAAGCTCCTCCAGGATGAACTCCAGCCGCTTCGCGCCGTCTTCGACGCGCAGAACCAGCAGCCCCTCCTCGCAGCGCAGCACTTCAGCGCCGCCCGCCCGCGCCGCCGCCTCCGCAGCCCGCGCGCCGTCCACCCGCCCCTCCACCCGCAGCAGGTCCTTGCCTCCGGCCATCGCGCGCAGGTCTCCAAGCGTCCCGGAAGCGATGATGCGGCCGTGGTCGATGACGGCAAGCCTGTCGCAGAGATGTTCCGCTTCCTCCATGTAGTGCGTGGTGTAGAGCACGGCCACGCCCGCGCGCGCCTGCTCGCGCACCAGATCGAGCAGCCGGGCGCGGCTCTGCGGATCCACGCCCACGGTGGGCTCGTCCAGCAGCAGCACGCGCGGGCCATGCACGATGCCGCAGGCGAAGTTCAGCCGGCGCTTCATCCCGCCGCTGAACCGCCGGAGCGGCTCGCGCCCGCGGTCGGCCAGTCCCGCCAGAGCCAGCGCCTGCTCCACCCGCTGCCGCAGCTCCTCCCCGCGCAGCCCGAACAAGCCGGCCCAGTACTCGAGGTTCTCCCGCGCGGAAAGACTCTCGTACAGGGCCAGCTCCTGAGGAACCAGACCGAGCTGCCGCCGCGCCGCCACGCGGTCCCGCTGCACGTCGGCGCCGCCGATGCGCAGCCGTCCGGAGGTCGGCTCGACCAGCCCGCACAGGCAGTGGATCGTGGTCGTCTTGCCCGCGCCATTGGGTCCGAGCAGCCCGAAGATCTCCCCTTCGCGCACATCGAAAGACACCCCGGCGACGGCCCTCACCTCCCCGTAATTCTTCTCCAGGTTCTCCACCTGGATCGACGCTTGCTCCTCGATCATGGCGCCTCTGCGTCTCCATACGGCGGCCGCAGCCGAAATGTTCCGCCCGGCCGCAAGATCGCCTCCCCGGTGCGGCGATGTCTCGTGGGAAGCGAAGCCGCGCGGTGGAAGAAGCCCGCCGCCCGGCGTGCGCTCGGTGTTCCCGCCGAGCGCCGTCTGCGGGAAAAAATGGCAGCGCCGCCACGCCTGTTTACCGTAAAAACGTTGTACAACGCACGATCGGAATTTACAACAGAAGAGGGGTAATCACCATGCGTCACTTGTGGCTGGGAGTCTTTCCGTTTCTGTTTTCAATCGCGTTGCAGGCGCAGTCGACCTTTTCCACACTTCGGGGATTCGTCCTCGACCCGCAGGGCGCAGGCGTGCCCGGAACGACCATCGAAGCCAGGAACGAGGAAACCGGCATCGCCCGGACAACTGTCAGCGGCTCGGATGGCGCCTGGGAGATCGGCTACCTTCAGCCGGGACGCTATGCCCTCCGCGCCGAGAAGCCCGGCTTCCAGCGGTTCGAGGCGGTTGCCCTGCGGCTCTCCGGAACGGGCGTGACCGTTTTCGACATCCGGCTCAACATCGGCGACGTGGCCACAAGCGTGACTGTCACAAGCGAACCCAACGCGGTTTCCGCAGAAGCCGGACAGGTGGCCGTGGTCAGCACCCGGCAGCAGTACCTCGATACTCCGATCAACACACGCGGAAGCTGGGACAGCTATCTTTTCAGCTTCATGTCTTTTGTGCCTGGGGCGCAGCCGTCCACGGCGCAATTCAACCTGATGTTTTCCGGCACGCGGGGTGCACACAACAACTTCACGGTGGACGGCATCAGCTCCCGTTCGGTGACCTTCGGCAACGTGAACGGACCCGCCTTCCCAAGCATGGAGAGCATCCTGGAAGTCAGGACCAACCTTTCCGGAAATTCCGCCGAATACAGCTTCCCCGCGCAGGTGACCGTCGTGACCCGGGGCGGAACGAATGACTTCCACGGCAGCGCTTTCTGGTATTACAGTACTGCCGGGTTGAACGCGCGGCCCTTCTTCTCGCCCCCGAATCCCTTCGGCCTTCTGCACAATGCCGGGGCCAGCCTCTCCGGACCCGTCATCCGCCAGAAAACCTTCTTCCTGGGCGCCTACGAGTATTTCGAAGACCGCACGTCGGCGACGCTCGCGCTGAATGTGCCCAGCCAGAACCTGCGCCAGGGAAACTTTTCCGCCCTGCCCGCCCCGGTCCGCGATCCCCTGAACGGGCAACCCTTCCCGGGCAATCTCATTCCACAGTCCCGGCTCAATCCCGTCGCCATGCGCATTCAGGACCGCTTCTTCCCCGCCCCGAACTTTGGCGATGCCGCACTGCTGGCGGGCAACTACCGCGACTACGTTAAACAGCGCCAGGGCCGTCACACCTATGACTTCCGCCTCGACCACCACTTCGGCGCGCGGAACATCCTTTGGCTGCGCGGTTCGCACAGCCGCAATCCCGACGAGCGCATCGCCGGGCTGCTGCCGGCCGTCGGCCTCAGAGACAACCTGCGCACAACCTGGAACGCCGTCGTCAGCGACACGCACATTCTGAGCCCATCCTGGATTAACGAATTCCGCGCCGGTTTGAGCTTTCAGCACCTCCCGTCGCGGGGCAGGATCATGGGGTATGACATCATCCAGCAGCTCGGCCTCACCGGCTTGCCGCCCGGCACGCCCAACGTCCCCGCCATCCCGGCCTTCAACATCGCGGGCTTCACCGTCATCTCGATGAGCGAATTCCGCGAGACCAGCGACCAGATCTTCCAGGTGCAGAACAATCTCACCTGGTACCGGGGCAATCACACGGTCAAGCTCGGCTTCGACATCTGGAGAAACCTGAGCGCGGATCACCCCACCGCCCCCTCCGCCGGCTACGGCAACATCCAGTTCAACGGCAGCTACACGGGCAACCCGTATGCCGACTTTCTCACGGGAATCCCGCGCCAGGCGTCCCGCGGGGCTGCGGGACTGTGGCGCAGCCGCCGCCGCAATGTCGACTGGAACTTCTTCATCCAGGACGACTGGAGAGTCTCGCCGCGGCTCACCCTTTCGGCGGGACTGCGCTACAGCGTCAATCCTCCTTTCACCGAGGACGAAGACCGCATCTTCAACTGGGATCCTTTTACCAACCGCCTCGTGCTTCCCAATGAAAACAGCATCTGTTATCTCAACGCCGCGTTTGTGGCCAGCGGCGCCGTCCCGCTCCAGTTGGCCAGGGATGCAGGACTGCCCGCAAGAACGCTCGTCCGCACGGACTGGAACAACTGGAGTCCGCGCCTCGGGTTCGCCTACCGCCTCACGGAGGACGGGCGCACCGTATTCCGCGGCAGTTACGGGATTTTCTACCACCTCTACACGGCTCAGATGTGGAATGCCCTGGCGCGCGGACCGTTCACGGGCACGGAAACGTCCCCGCCCAATCAGATCGTCAACGGCGTCCCTCTTTGGCAGTTGCCCGATCTCTTCCCCCGCAATCTCGCCCTCGGCCCTGCGGCCACCATCGGAGGCATCGATCCCGGCTACAGGAATCCGATGATGCAGCAGTGGAACGCAACACTCGAAAGGCAGCAGTTCGGCGTCGTCTTCCGCGCCACGTATCTGGCCATGAAAGCCCACGGTCTCCAGATCTTCCGCAACCTGAACCAGCCGCCAGCCTCCACGATCCCCTTCACGCCAGCCCGCAGGCCGTATCCCACGCTCGGGGTGACCAACTACCGGGAGAACATGGGCAACGCATATTACAACGGGTTGCTGCTTGTCGCCGAGCGCCGCCTGGCCAACGGCCTCGTCTTCCAGTTCGGCCACACCTGGTCCCGCAACCTCACCGACGCGCACTTTGAGACCGACGATGGCGGCCGTCTCCAGGACATCTGGAACCGCCGCGCCGATTGGGCCGAGTATGGCACCAACCGCCGGCACCGCTTCACTGGAACCCTCCAGTACCAGATCCCCGGCGCGGGTCTGCGCCCCCTGTGGCTGCGATGGGCGGCCAGAGACTGGCTGGTGGCTTCGGCCTTCATCTTCCAGACCGGCCAATGGTTTCACCCGACCATTTCGGGAATCGACCCGGCCAATGTCGGCATTACCGGCAGCCGTCCTGACCGCCTGCGCTCCGGAGCGCTGCCCAACCCCACCATCAACATGTGGTTCGATCTGACTGCCTTTGCCCCGCCGCCCAACGGACGCTTCGGCAACAGCGGCATCCACATCCTGGAGGGACCCGGCACCCGGCTGTGGAACGCCGGTCTGTTCCGCAGTTTCCCGCTCCGGGAGCGCGTCCGGCTGCGGGTCGAGGCCACTTTCACCAACGTGACCAACACGCCCAATTTCGGCCAGCCGGCAACGAATCTCGCCAACCCGGACACGGCGGGCCGCATCACTTCCACCCAGTTCATCGATACGGCCGGAGCCCGCACCACGCGCCTGGCGGCCAGGATCGAGTTCTGATTGTTTTCACGATCGTGTTAACAAAGGGGATTATCATCCCCACTGGGAGGCCATGTCGAGTCGCCGGCAGTGGCAGGAAGATCTCCTGGAGCAGATCCTGACCAGCAGGCATTTTGCCCACGCCGGCACCCTGAAGCGCGTCCTGGCCTATCTCTATGAGCGCTCGAGCCGAAGCCCGGCGCAATGTCCGAAGGAGTACGAAATTGCCACGGAGGTCATGGGGCGCCCCTCCTCGTTCGACCCGCAGTTGGACCCGGTGGTTCGGGTCACGGTCAGCCAGATCCGGAAACGGCTGGCAGCCTTCTTTTCGAGCGAAGGCGCCACGCTCCCCTGGCGGCTGGAGATCCCTCGCGGGCGCTACGCAACAGTGATCCGCGCCAACGTGCAGCCGCCGGCTGCGGATCTGCGCGCCCGCCGTCTCCAGCAATTCTGGAACGATCAGATCGGCTCGTCCCGCGCCACGCTGATCCTCTACACGGAACCCCTCTTCTTCACCGACCGCCACGGGCTTTTCATCCGTCACTGGATGGCCAATGACCCTGCAGCACAGGCCGTCCTCCATCAGTGGATGCCGCCTCAGGAAAGCGTCTCCCTCCAGCCCGTCTATCACTATCTGTCCGCCGGCGAAATGCGCTGCCTTCTGTCCCTGAGCCGCTGCTTCAGCACGCTGGGCATCGCCGCCGATTTCCGCAGTTCGAGGCATTGCCAGCCGGAGGAACTCATCCGGCATCCTGCCGTGCTGCTTGGCAGCCCTCGTACCAACAGCTTTCTGGATGAGATGCAGCGAGGCCTGCCTCTGCGCGCGGCGGCCGACGCCATCGAACTCTGGCAGGACGGCAGGCGGACGCGCAGGTGGCGCGACAGCCCGGTTCAGAGAGGCGGCGAAAGACATCTTCGATGCCGTGCCGTGCTCAGCCGCATCCGCCATCCGCACAGTGGCGCCGCCGTCGTGTTGATTGCATCGAATCACGGCGCGGCCATCGAGGGTACTGGTCATGCGTTGACGCTCGAGGAGACTGTAGACGATCTCCTCCAGCGGCTCGGAGTGCGCCAGGCTTGCTCCCTGCCTTCCTTCCAGTCGCTGGTCGAAGTGACCGCCAACGAGCTGGACGGCGAAATTCTGGATGTGCGATTCGGCCGTATGATTGTTCTGACGGAGTCCGGCTGCCAACCCATGGCCGCAAGGGCCGGGCAATGACGCCGCCCCTGCCTGACCAGCAGCGGCGCAAGGCCGCGCTTCGCCGCCAGCCCGCGAACCACGATGATCACTTCATCCATCCGAGCCGCTTCCGCCTCCCTGCTTCTCTTGTTCGCGGCCGCGCTCTCGCCGCAGGAACCGCTCAAAAAACCGGCCATCGAGCTCTGGCACGGAGACGTCCGGCGCGCCGGACTTCTGGGCGACCAGCAGGACGACTTCAACATCACCGGTCATGTCGAACCCTGGCAGGAGCTGGACCTGCTGCACTACCGGATCAACGGCGGCCATCCCGTCCCTCTCGCTTTCCGGGCATTCCGCCGCCTGGCCAGGGACGGCGACTTCAACGCCGACCTCCCCATCGGCATGCTCGCTCCCGGCAGGAACACGATCACGATCGAGGCGCAGTTCCGCGGCGGCCGCCGGGCGCGCAGAGACGTCACGGTGATTCGTGAAACCGGATCCAGCCGCCTGCCCCTTTTTCTCCGCTGGCGCGATGTGCGCCACATCGACGAAGCCGGCCACGCCGCCGATGGCGAGTGGCTCATCACGCGGGACGGGCTGCGCACCGCCCGCCCGGGCTACGACCGCCTCTTCCTGATCGGCGAGCGCTCCTGGCGCGATTACGAGGTCAGCACCACCGTCACAATCCACTCGGTGGAAAAAGAGACGCCCCCGTACAGCGGCGGCAACGGCGCCGGTCTTCTTCTCCGATTCTCCGGCCACGTCGCCGGCGGCCCGCGCCACTTCCCGTCCGGCCAGCCGAAGTGGGGCTACCAGCCGTTCGGCGCCATCGGCTGGCTGCGCTGGAACAAGCAGCTCCCTGAACGGGCGCCTTTGTTGCAGTTCTACCGGGGGGACAGCGACCAGACGGTTGAATACGGTTCGTTTCCGGTCGAGGAAGGCTCTTCCGTGGGCTTGCGATTCGCATGCAGAACCCTGGCTGACAGCCCGGACGGCGCCGGCGTCACCGAATACCGCTTCCGCGTCTGGAAACTGCCTGGCCAGGAGCCGGACGGCTGGACCTGGACCTGCGTGCAAACCTCGCGCCACGCTCTCCGCCAGGGAGGGCTCGCGCTGCTGGCTCATCACGTGGATGCCACTTTTGGTGATGTCTTCGTGCGCCCTGTGGCGGCTGATGAAGAACTCAAGCGGTGACCCGCCCGGCGGCCGGTTCCCCGGTGCGCTATTCTGGAAGTTCCAGGCGCTTCCGCGCCGGAGAGGAGGTGATTCGAGCCATGGCTGAAGTGATCGTCCAGGAAGGGGAAACCCTCGAGAGCGCCCTGCGCCGCTTCAAGCGCAAGGTGCAGCAGGAGGACATCATCAAGGAGATCAAAAAACACTCCTATTACATGAAGCCCGGCGAGAAACGCCGCCTCAAGCAGGCGCTGGCGCGCAAGCGCAGCCGCAAGAAGCGCGCCAAGGAAATGGACTGAGTTCCGCCTGAGCCGCAACCAACGGGGCGCCCCGGAGACGGGGCGCCCTTCCTGTTTCATCGATGCCGCGCGGGAGGCGCCGTTCAGCGTCCGGCCCCCACGGGATTCAGCCCTTGGCTCAGCCGGGCGCGCGAGGCTCAGGACACAAGTCCGAAATACGGCTTGCGCACGCGCCACTGTGCCCGGCTGAAGTCCGGAAAAGGCACGGGAGCGCCTCCCTTGGAAATCGACTCTTCGCTCGCCGGGATCACCGCGCTCATCGTCAGCGAGTCGATCAGGTCGAGCGGCAGCGCAGACTTCCGCCGCGCCGCGTCGACAAACAGCCGGACTTCCAGGTCGTCGGTTCCGCCGTGACCCGCGGCCAGCGGGTCCGAACCCGTCTGCGGTTTCTGCATCGCCTTCCACCAGGAGTGTTCGAACTCTTCCTGGTAGGGCGCAAACGGTTCCCACTCGTGGTATTTGGGCGACCGGCCAGTGATGTAAACCGCGCTGCGCGCCTCATCGTACAACCCGAGCGTGCCCTGCACCATCCAGCGGTTGTCATAAGGCCGCGGCAACTGCATGTCGTAGTTGATGACGATGGTCTTGCCCGTCTTCGTGCGGACGACGCTGGTCACAATATCTCCCTGCTTCCACTCCTGGCGCGCATAAGGATGGCCGGGGCCGAAGCGCCGCCGGAAATACTCGTTGATGCCCAGCGAAGCAGTGGCGTGGGAGGAAAGCGTGTCGAACGCATCGCCGCAGTTGATGTCGAGCCAGCTCAGCACAGGGCCCAGCGAGTGCGTCGGGTATTGATCGGCGTTCCTCCTGGCGAGAAACTCGCCGCCCCAGCGCATCCGCCCTTCGCGGTCGAAAAACCAGTGATCGACGCAGTCGTGCGAGTGGGCGCAGTGGCAATGCACCATGCGGCCGAACAGCCCGCGCCGGATCATGTTCAACACGGCCAGGTTGTCGCGCCGAAAGCTCCAGTTTTCCATCATCATGCACGGAGCGCCAGTCTTCTCCCACGTCTCCAGCAGCTGCCAGCACTCGTCGTAGGTCAGCGCGATGGGCACCTCGACGCCCGTGTACTTGCCCGCGCGCATGGATTCCACGGCCATCGGCGCATGCCACTGCCACGGCGTGGCGATCAGGACCGCATCGAGCCGTTCCAGCTCCAGCACTCCGCGCCAGGCGGATTCGGTCCCGGCGAACACGCGCGGCCGCCGGCCTGTCGCTGCGGCTGCGATGCCGGCCGCGCGGGAAGCCGCCTCCTCGCTCAGGTCGCAGACGGCGCAGACGTCCACGCCAGGCGCTCGCAGCGCCGTGCGCAGCAGCCCGGTCCCGCGGTTGCCCGTGCCGATGACGGCCAGGCGCACCTCAGGCACATCGGCAGCCGCAGAGAGAGAGGACAGGAGAAATGCACGCCGGTCCATGGAGAAAACCCCGCCCGATTCTATCACCGCCTGCCGGCGCCGGACCCCGCCCGTGCAGAACAGAAGGCGCGGCTGTTCTGGCGGAGTGATGCGGCCGGCGAACAGGGTTCAGGACAGAAACGGGCGATCGCGAGGAGGGCTAGAAGATGAAGCTGATGCCGCCGCGTACAGCCCTCGGCAGCTGGATCAGCCACAGGCGGCGGCCGTCCGGAGAAGAGACCGGCAGGTATCCCTGCGCCAGAAGGTTCCGCAGCTCGGCCGTCATTTCCAGCCGTCCCGGGCCGGCGGCGACGGGCAGGGGCTGCCGCACCATCACATTCAGGCCCAGCTGCGGCTGCCACTGCTGCGTCAGGAAAGCATGACCGAGCCCCGCCGACCCGCCCGGCGTCCACAGGTAGGAGGTCGTGATCCGCGTCCCCGTCTGCGGAACCGCGCCTGCGAGCCGCAGCGACGCCCATGGCCGCCGCACCGGCCGCACCCACCCGCGCACCTCCGCCGCTCCAGAAGCCGCGCCGCCGCCATCCTGGATCAGCATCGAAGACGCCCCGGCGGCGAAGCCGGCGCTCCACGCGTTCCACAGCTCCTGCGTCAACGATGCCATGTATCCGAAGCCGCGGTAGTCGCCCACGTTGAAGACGTAGCTCGAGGAGGCCAGATCCGGCAGCAGCTCGCCCGGCGCAAAGATCGCCGCGCCGGATGCCATCAGCGCCGCGTCCCGCAGGGAATCCTGGTACAGCGCCGCAGTGAACGTCCGCGAGCCCGCAACTTTCCGGTAACCGAGTTCCAGCGACTGGCTCTTCTGCACGCGAGCCTGCCCGCCGCGCAGGGACACGCGCGGGAAAATCGCCAGCCCGGTCAGTCCGTCCTGCAACGACCCTCCGCCCGTGATCAGCTCGTAGGCCGGCGCTCCGCTCGCGAAGCCCGACTCGATCACGCCCATCTCGCCCAGATCCCACGTCAGCCGCGCATACGGGCTCAGCAGATTGAGCCGGTCCAGAAACACCACCGACTCGAGCATCGCCCCGTAAGTCAGCTGCACGCCCGGCGCGAGATCCATGCGGTCGCCCACGCGCACCGACATCGTCCTCAGCACCGGCATTTCGGCGGCTGCTCCCTGCCCGTGCAGGAAGCCCATGCCCGCCTGCCGCAGCGCCGCCTGCCGCACGGTCAGCTCGACCTCCGGCGTCGGCGCCAGCCCGTCTCCGGTCCTCGTATAGGTGGTCCGGAAGCCCGCCGTCGGCGCCCCGGATGTGGAGGCGTAGCCCACGTTGCCGCTGACGCGGAATTCATTGTTGCCGAACAGGGACGTGGCCAGCGCGAACGCGGTGCCCAGCTCCGGCTCGCTGCCCAGGGTCGGCACGGACGCACCATCCCCGCCGGAAAGCTTCACCACCCCGCGCATCGGCCCCAGCGCCGAAGCGCTCCGCGCTACGGACGCTGTCTGCTGCCACGAGGGCTGCTGCGGCAGCAGGCGCAGCACGGGACGCGTCGCCGTCGAGGACCGCAGCACCCACTTCCAGTCTTCGCTCAGCAGACCCGTCTGCCCCGGCGCCATGTAGACCAGCTCGATTGAGCTGAACAGCTGCGAAAGCTGGATCTGGAGAAAGCTCTCCACGCCCGGCCGCACCACAATGTGGTTGCGCAGCGCAGGAACGAAACTCGCCAGCGTGACGCGGACCGAGTACGTATCCGGAGGAAGCCCCTCCACGCGGAACCAGCCGTCCGGCCCCGCCAGCGTGCGCTGCACCACCCGTTCCGAGCGGTTGATCACCTGAACCACCGCCCCCATCTGCCCTACCCCGGCTGCGTTGCGCACCCGCCCGCTGATCGCGCCGAACACGTTCAGTTCGGCCGCGCGCATCAATCCCGATGAAGCACCCAGCAGGGCGATCAGCGCCAGCGCGGCGGTACGGTGCATGGCTTCATCCCGCGTCCGGCCGGCCCGGCTTTCGGCCAGGCGCGCCGGCACGGCTAGAGAACAGTGAACTGCGCCGACTGCGTCAAGCTCGTGTTCTTGAGCTTGTCGGTCACCTTGACCTTCAAAGTATACTTCCCGGGTTCGAAGTTCGCCAGCGGGAGCAGTTTCTCGATCGTCGCCTGCGACGCCGAACCGTCCAGCGAAGCGGCATCTTCGGTGAACTCCAGCACCGGCTTGCTGTCCGAATCACGGACGATCTCGTAGGTCACCTCGCCCACCGGCTTGCCCGTCTTCTCGTCCGCCTCGAAGTTGTAGAGCTTCATGTAAATGCCCATCTTCTCGTTGCGGCGGAATGTTTCGTTCACCCGCGGGCGCACCTTGGACGTCCCGATCACGAACTGGCCCGTGCCGATGCTCCGCGTCGGCACCTTCTCGAGAACATCAGCCAGAACCAGCGAGCTGGCGAACAGAACGTCCTCCTCCATCCGCGGCACGTTCAGCGCCATCTCGTAGTTGTTCATGTTGCCGCCCACAACGTCCTTGGCCACCACATTCAGGCGGTACATCCCCGGAGGCAGCGGGATCGCCTTCTGGTAGATCGAGATGCCCTGCGCCGCTTCCTGCAGCATCGATGTCGGCACCTCGATGGCCACCACGTCTTCAAAGACGTTGACCACGCGGCGCGTCATGGAAGTGATGCGCGCGTAAATGTTCACAATCGCCTTCGAGATGTCGCCCTCCTGCTTGAACTGCAGGTCCTTGCGGTTGAACTGGAGCGTGATCGTCGAAAGCACCGTCGACGTCGTCGTGGGGAAGAAGTCCGCCCGCGCCTGCATCGGCAGCAGGTTGTAAAGGATGCGCGAGTTGACCTGCGCCTCCAGGTCGCGGAACTTGATCTTCGGCGCCTTCTGCAGGTCCGCGAACTGCTGCAGCCGCTCGAACTGGTTCATCCGCGCCGGCAGCGGCGAGTTGCCCACGCCCAGCCGCGTGCCGTCGGTGCGGTTGAAGCGGTCCGCCTTGTTCGCCAGTCCCATCTGCTCCATCAGCGTCAACCCCGCGCCCGGCACCATCAGCAGCGCGTCCTTCTCGCTCGGATCCATCGTCATGCGGTATTCGCCGGTCATCGACTTGTCGACGAACTCGATGACGATGTCCGTCTGCATGCCGACGCCTTCCAGATACCGGTAGCGCCACTTCTCAAACGGGTATACCGCCGTCGTGCCGCCGCCTTCTTCCCACGGGCGCTCATACGTGCCACCGGAGGGGCGGGACTCGATCTCGTCCGGGGGACCGAACGTGATGTAAATCCGGCCGCGGTCGGTCTTCCAGCCGGGAATGCCCGAGGCGAACCGCTCGTTGGCGTAGGCGATGCGGCGGTAGTGCTCTTCCTTGTACTCGTTTTCCATCGTGTCCGGAGTCGGATCCCGCCGCAGCCAGAACTGCTCGATGAACTGCTCGCGCTCCTCGTCCGTCTGGAGGTTCTTGAAGGCGCGCCTCTCTTCATCGGTGATGATGTAGACGACGTCTTCCTCCAGCCACTTCCGGTACGGCGTCTCCAGCTCCTTGCGCAGCCGCTCCGCCTGACGGCGCTTCTCCTTCTCCGTCATCGGCCGGGCAAGCGTCTCCCGCTGCCCGTTGTCCGCGTTGCGGCTCCTTCTCTGCGCCAGCGCCGGGTCCGCCGCCGGAGCCAGCAGGACCAGCGCTACCACGAAAGCGTAGAAAGCAGGTCGCTTCATCGCACACTCCCCACCGCGTGGCTTGGCCGAACCAGTGCCAGTCCCAGGGCTTGCACCACTTCCAGTGTAACCCAACTTCCTGAAGATGGATGCCCGCAATCTCCGGGCGGTTTCAGTCGGCCCCGCCGGCTTCCGCCTGCGGCTCCAGCGGCACGAAGCTTTCGCCTTCTGTTCCCGAGGCGAAGGGGCTGAAATTCGTCGCCACGTCGTACACGTCCACCCCCTCCGCCCGCTTCAGCCCGTTCACCACCAGATAGGTCACCGGCGTCATCGCCGCCTCGTACAGCACCTTGCCCAGATACCCGCTGAAGATGAGGTTGCCGATGGTCGCCCAGGATTCCCGCCCCGCGAACGCCACCGTCATCACCACCACCGAATCCACCAGCTGCCCCACCGCCGTCGAACCGATCGTCCGCATCCACAGCGCCCGCCCGCGGCTCCACACCTTCATCTTCGCCATGACATAGGAGTTGGCGAATTCGCCCGCCCAATAGGCCAGCAGGCTCGCCGCCACCATCCGCGGCACGAAGCCGAACACCACTTCGAACGCCTCCTGGTGGCGGAAGTCCGGCGCCGGCGGCAGCCACACCACGATCATTCCGAACAGCGCCATCAGCGCCGATCCGAAGAACCCCAGCCAGATGGCCCGCCTCGAGCCGGCGTACCCGTAAACCTCGGTGAAGATGTCCCCGAAAATGTAAGTGATCGGGAAAAGCAGCTGCGCCCCGCTGATCCGGAAGGGCCCGATGGCGCAGATCTTTGGACCGATCAGGTTCGAGATCAGCAGAACTGTCACGAAGATGACAATGAGGGTGTCGTAGAAGCGGAAGCTGTGGTTCGGTCGTTCGAGCAGGTTCTTGCCCAGGGCCGGAACGGCCATACTTGAACGATGCTCCGCACCGGCCCCTGGCATCAGGAAAACAAAGAACTTCCTATTGCTTGTCCATGACGAACTTCAGCGAAAAGTCGCCCTGCGGCGTGCTGATGTCCGTCTTCACCGTCAGCACCTTCCCGCCCTCGGACAGGCTCCAGGTCTCCACGGACTTGATCTCGTTGCCCTGGAAGTCCCGCTTCACCGTGACCTCCAGGGTGTCCCCTTTCCACACGGGCGTCACCTTCATCGGCCCCATCGGCGTCTCCACGGTCTTTTCCTTCCCGTCCAGGACGTACTCCATGTCGCTGGTGCGTTCCTGGCCCTGGAACGCCTGAACCGTGGTCATCTTCAGGTTCGGTTCCTTGTGGTCGATCGTCCGCTCGAACTTGTCCGGTCCGCCGGGCATGGGCCCGAAATCGGACTTCGCGTTATTCAGCTTCCAGACCCCCGTAAAATTCGGCTTCTCCGCGCCCGGCAGGCACAGAGCGAAAAGCGCCGCTACCGCGGCTGTGATCATCATGCGTCGCATCATTCAGGCCCCTTCCTTTCCATGCGGGGCTTGCCTCAGCATAGCGCAAACACAGCCTGCCGCCGCAGCAGGAACGGCGGCACGATCCCGCAGAGGTTCCCCAGCGGCAGAACATCGTCGTGCACGGGCAGCCCCAGCGTCCCGCGCAGGAACTCCCGCCGCTTCCGGCACCGCTCCATCAGCTCCGGATGAAGACGCCCCAGCTCCGCCTGCAGCCCCTCATCGGCCAGCAGGTAGCCGTCCTCCATCCGCGACGAGTAAAACACCGGATGCGACGGAATCACGTCGGCCTGCATCACCATCCCGCTCCGCAGCCGCTCCACGGAGCCTTCATACGCCGGCGCCGACAGCCATTCGTCGAAATGGATCAGGTGCCCGGGATTGAGAAACACGCCAAACTTTTCAAACGGCAGCCGCTCGTGGACCGCCCGCCAGAGATCATCGCCCGCGGCGCCGATCCTGAGCGCCCCGAACCACGCCCCCATGGCCTCGAAGTACGGTCCGGCGAACTCTTCCACATAGCCCTGCGCCGCTTCCGGCAGGTCCGCCGCGCTCTCGGCCACCCACCCGCACCGGCAGCAGTTGGCGCCCCAGTAGCAGATGCCGCAGGAGAACCGCCCGCCGCGCACCACTCTTTCTCCGCGCGCGCTCGCCAGGCTCGCCCGGTTGTTGCCGCACTTCAGCGTCATGTGGCAGCCGAGCGGGACCCCGTTGTAGCGCGCCTCTTCGAGCAGCTCGTAGTCCATCGCGCCCGGCCGCAGCGCCCGCAGCACGCGCTTCATCCCCTCGCTGGCCAGCGTCTGCGTCCACTCGAAAAACGCGATCTCCGCGGGCGCCGCCTCCTGCCGCAACCCGATCAGCAGGCGCGTCCGGTTCAGCACGTTCTCATAGCCGGCCGCGAAACGCAGCTCGTCGGCCAGAAACGCGGGCAGGTCCAGCCGCTGCGGCGGCGCCAGCGGCTTCCAGCCCGCCACGCCCACGCGCGAGTGCGCATCAACGCCGCATTCTTTCAGAATCTCCGCCAGAGACCGCCCCCCCGTGCGCGGCTGGTCCGGAAGCGACAGCTCCGGATGCCGCTCCAGCACGATGTCGCCAGCCGCCACCGGCGGCGCCGCCGGCGCATAGTTCATGCACTCGTTGCCCGCCAGCAGCAGGGGCTTGCCGTCGAGGCCCGCAATCAGCAGCGCCTCTTCGAACCTCGGGTCGAACCCCGTCAGCCACTGCAGGTTCGCAAAGTGCTCCCGGTCCCCGTAGACGGCGAAATGCGTCAGCCGCTCCTCCGCCATCCGCTCCCGCAGCAGCTCCAGCCGCCGTCCGTATTCCTCCCGCGAAACCCGCCATTGCGGCGGCTCGCCCGCCATGCCGAACTCCGGCCACTCGATCTCGATCAGCCGCGCCCGCCCCATCCGGCCCTCCGAAACAGACTCGATCGGAAATGTTCCGCCCTACTTCGTTCGCGCCGCCTCTTCCATCAGCCCCTTCTGCAGGTGGCTCCGGCTGCGGCTGTAGGTGAAGTACACCGCCAGCCCGGCGATCATCCACGCGAAGAAGGCGATCTTCGTGATCCGGTCCAGGCTGAACATCAGCAGCAGGCAGAACAGCATCCCCAGCACCGGCACCAGCGGCACCATCGGCGTCCGGAACGGCCGCGGCGTCTCCGGATGCGTCCGCCGCATGATGATCACCCCGGCGCACACCAGCGTGAACGCCCACAGCGTCCCCATCGACGTCAG
>Ga0209381_1002788_pt1 | contig 20422 bp, 14 predicted proteins | sample DewCreD2012metaG_FD_184111 | JGI IMG/M metagenome (GOLD analysis project Ga0209381, IMG submission 184111) | Hot spring sediment bacterial and archeal communities from British Columbia, Canada, to study Microbial Dark Matter (Phase II) - Dewar... ...
ACAAGCACCCCAGGGTGCAACGGTGGCTGAAGCGGCATAAGCGGTTCCACATGCATTTCATCCCGACCAGCAGTTCATGGCTGAACCTCGTGGAGCGCTGGTTCCGGGAGATCACCGACAAGCGGATTCGGCGTGGCGCATTCAAGAGCGTGGAGCAGCTGACGGCGGCGATCACGGAGTACATCGCGCAGCACAACGAGAATCCGGGGTCATTCACGTGGACGGCCAAAGTCGAGCACATGCTGGAGAAGGTCGCCCGTGCCAGAAGCACCTTGGATAAGATAGCATCAGCGTGAGACACTACACTAGTTCTGCGACCGAGTTAAGCTGGCTGCCTTGCCTGATCTCCACGGTTCCCGTGACGGTGCCGTCGCTGCACCACAGCGAGTCGATTCCCTTACCCTCGTGGACCATGAAGTAGATGCGGGAACCGGCCACAGTCGACGATGGGTCGGACCATCGCACGGGACCGGAGAGCACGGCGATTCGGCTTGTGCCGGCCGCAGTGCCATCAGTGACCCACAACCCGGTCCCCCGCTCCTGCTTGATCGTCAGCAGCCTGGTGCTACCCAATTCCATTGTCATCAGTGTGGCTGGAATGCCGGCCTCGTCGATGAGCTTCTGCGGCGACGTGCCGTCGGTGCCGTAGATCGCCCGCTTTCCATCCGCTCCAGTCGCCGTGAAGATCAGCCGATCGCCCACCGGCGTCAGATTCGCGGGCAGGCTGCTGCCCGCGCGAGGCACAATATCCAGCGCCCGCAGGCTGCCGGGCGTGCCGTCGGTTACAAAAAGTTCGCTGCCCCAAACGGCGTGCTTGCGAACATAATAGTACTTGTCGCCCGCGGCCGCGGCGTGCCAGTGACGCGGCATCGTCTTGTTCAGCACGGCGGCCTTGCGCGTGCCGATGGGCGTGCCGTCGGAGGTCCACAACTCCGGGCGAACGCGCTCGTTGGCAATGAAGAACAGGCGATTGCTGGTTGCCTGCCGCCGGCTCGCCACCAGGCTCGCCGGCCCCGGGTTGATGTCGCCCATCATCCCCGTCCCCTCGGCCGTGCCATCGGTCGCCCACAGCTCCTGGCCATGCTCGGCGTCGCCGTAGTTGAAGAAGACCTTGGACCCGACCGAGATGAATCCTGCATCCGCCAGAAGACACCGCGACTCGAGAGATTCCAGGAAACCGACCGCCGGTCTTCTCATGATTTGCTCCTTGCAGTGGAAACGGTCATACCCGGACCCTGTTTGTGGAAGCGGAGCGGTTTACATTCCCCACGCGACCCATTATCCGCCAATCGACAGTCATGTCAAATGCTTTTTGCTTCGTTCGTGAAGAAATACCATTGATGCCCGGCGGGGAGAATCCGCGGGACAGGTCCAGCAGGCGATCCGCCAAGTGGCCCACTACTTCTCCGCAGGCGTCTCAAAACGGAGGCCCGGGATGGGCCTTCCGTCAACTCCAACGATTCGCGCGCAGGCCGACCAGCCGCCGCCACCCTGCGTGATCTTGAGCATCAGTTCATTGACGCCTTTCCTCAGCTTGATCGGCGCTGCATCCTGGTCGGCCACCTGGCCGCGATCGACATTGTTGGCATGGATGACTGCGCCGTTGAGCCAGACCTTGATGCCGTCGTCGCTGCCCATCAGCAGAATCCCCGCGCATTCCTCTGGGGCGATGACGTTGGTCCGGGCATATGCCGCGCAGTTGGTCGCATCGGGAAACGCCGCCATCAGGTTGATGTTGTCGTCTGCAGGCATCGCCTTCCACTGCGCCTTCTGGTCCGGCTTCTCCGGCGCGAAGACGACATCGAAGACCGCCAGGGCGCCGTCCGCGCCGGCCTGCCGATAGGGCCCGGAAACCACCCATGTTCGAATGAAGCCGCCGGGAGCGCTGGTGCCCCCGCGAAGAGCCCACGCCCGCTTCACGATCGCACCGTCCTTGCATACGGCCAGCACCTTTGCGGCCGCATCCTGCGCAAGCTTCGGATTCGCGGCGACCAGTTTCTCGGCGATTCCCATCGCCGCCAGGCCCGCTTCATCGGCCAATCCGGGGTCGGACAGGTGCTTGAGGGCGACCTCCAGCGCGGCCGGCGTCGGAACCTGGCCGACCTGGCCCAGTGCCAGCTTCTTCTCGTCCACGCGCTTGGCGGCGGCCATGGCCTGGCCGAGCATGTCGAGCCGCCTGGACGCATCCTGCTCTTGCCGCAGAACCTCGATGCTTCCGCGCAAGGCGAGGATCGCGGTGGCCGAATCGTTGCTGATCCTGGCCAGTTCCAGAAGCTGCGCCGCGGGCGACGCATTAGGCCACTGAGCCAAGGTGCGCACGGCCTGCTTGACCACCTCGGGGTCCTTGTCCTGCAATGCCGCCCGAGCCACCGCGAGGGCGTCGGGCGTGCCCAGCTCGGACAACAGCAGCAGCAGCGCAGCCCGGGCCGGTCCCTGCGCCGATTTCATGGCGTCGATCACCTGAAGGGCCGTCTGGTTCTTGTCGGTGCTGGCGCGGCAGGCGGACCGCAACGCCTGGATGACTGCCTGGCGCCGGGCGTCGCTTTGCGATTGAAGACCCAGTTGCAGCATCGGCCCGAGGGCGTCGGGAACAGACAGCTTTCGCAGCGACTCCAGGGCCGCCAGGCAGACCGGTTCGGAACGATCATTGGCATAGCGAAGGAGGACGGCGGCCACGGACTTGTCGCCGCGCTCCCCCAGCGCCGCCAGCACTTCCACCTTGACCGCCGGCTCAGCATTGACCAGTTGAGCTATCAGGGCCTCCTGCACACCGGGACCGTTGATGCGAGCCAGCGATTCGCGCGCGGCCGCTCGCTCGGCAGAATCCCCGCGCGACGCGGCCTGCGCCAGCATCGCCACCCCGGCGGCGGCGTCCAGCCGTCCCAGCGCCGTCCAAGCGGCCACGCGCACTTTCGGATACGCGCTTTGCGCCGCGGCCTTGACGGCAGCCATGGGATCGAGATTGCGGGCAACGCAGGTCTCCAACACGCTTAGCTGCACCTCGGCGGGCAAGGCGGGCCATTGATCGCGACACATCTTCAATGCCCGGGCATCGCCCGTTTCGTCCAGGAGCCCGATGGCAACCTGTCGCAGGCCCGCATCGTTCCCCGACAGCGCCCTGATCAGCATGTCGGCGCGGGCCGAATCATCCGACAAAACCACTCCGCGCCACGCGGCCAGGCGGAACTGAACCCGGTCGCCGCGATCGAGCACGGTTCGATAGGCTGCCATCGCCCCGGCTTTGTCGCCATCTGCCAGCAGCCGCTCGGCGCACTGGAGCAGCGAATCCATGATGGCCGGCCGTGCGGCGACAACGGCCTGATCCATGGCCGCGGACAAGGCGGCGATGGCCTCTTTCCCGCCGATCCTGCCGATCGCTCCTGCGGCGGCCGACGCGATCGCCTCATCCCGATCCGACAGCAGCGGCACGATCAGACTCATCGACTCCGCATCCCGCCGCCAGCCCAGTGAATCGATGATGCCGGCCCTGGTCAGGCCGGTCGTCCTGCCCAGCGCATCGCGCAACGCCGCGGCGGCTTCCGGAAACGGCAATCCCTCCAGCGCATACCGCGCCGCATGTCCGACGCGATCTTCGCCCAGCAGCGCCGCAAGCGCGGGCACGGCCCGGGCCGTCCCGATGACTCTGAGCTTCTGACATGCCGAACACTTCTGCGGCACAGGGGCGCCTGATTGCAGCACCGCCAACAGGTCCTGTTCCTGATCCGCCGATGCCACCGCGGCCCACCCCAGCACGCACGCCACGACTATTCCCATCGCCGATTTCATTTGTGTCTGGCTCCTTCTGCTGCTTGCCCGACAACCGAACCGCGCGCCGCCCGTCAGAACCGCCAGGGCGGGCGGGGCGTGTACGAAAGCAGGCGATTGGCCTGTTCATCCCCGGGGAACTCGCCCCTGGTCGGGTCCCACTTCACGGTCCGCTGGAGGGCCAGCGCGATGCCGCCGACGAGGATGGCGTTCATCGTGTAAACCGCCGTCTCGGGACTGCAAATGGTCGGGCGGCGAGTCCGCACGCATTCCAGGAAGTTTCCCGAGTGGCTGCTTGCGTAATACACCCGCTTATCGCCGGGCCGAAGCGGCTCGCGCAGGATGCTGGCCGGGTAGGCGACGATGCTGCTGCGATCGACGGCGATTCGTCCCTCGGTTCCGACGAAAACCGCCCCGCCGTCGTTGCCGACGGGCTCGTTGGGATATTGCGTGGAATGCACGACCACTCCGTTGGAGTAGCGATAGTGGATGTTCCCCTCGCCGAGATTCCTGGCGGCGCTGGCCGGCTCGAAGGAGGCTTCAATGGGAGCGGCCGGATCGGGATCGATCGTCCACTGGATGATGTCGTAGTGGTGCGGACTCCAGTTGACATCGCCGACGAAGCACCCGGAAATCGCGTGGCCCGCTTCGCCGTTGTAAGGTCGCCACGGCAGCGGGCCCAGGTACATATCCCAGTCAAATCCGTCGGGCACCGGCTGCGATGCGTCCGAGGTCCAGCCGGTCGGATAGTACACGCCCGGCTGGCGATAGGCGTAAACCTCCTTGAGCCGCCCGATGCGGCCATTGCGCACCAGTTCCGCCGCGAGGCGGAACTTGCCCCCATACTCCGACCGTTGCTGCATGCCGGCCTGATAGATTCGCCCGAAGCGTTTGCAGGCCTCGACAAGCACCTTGCCCTCCCGCATGGTGATGGCGATCGGCTTCTCACAATAAACATCCTTGCCGGCCCGGACCGCCATCGTGGCCATCGGCGCGGCCCAGTGATACGGCACCGCGATCAGCACGGCGTCGATGTCTCGCCGCGCCAGCACATCGCGAAAGTCGTTGTAGCCATGCACGGCGTTGTAATCCGGCTGGCCGAACTTCTGGGCATACATCTGGTTGCATCGCTGCATGGCGGCCTCGCGCCGCTCGCGGCGCACGTCACAGACGGCCAGCACCTGCACATCCTCGCGGGCGACGTAACCTCCGGGGACATAAGTCCAGGCGCCGCCCAGCAGGTGGCCGGCGCCCTGTCCGCCCAGGCCGATGAATCCCATGGCGATACGTTCACTGGGCGCAACGTGGCCATCGCGCCCCAAGGCCGCCGCGGGAATAAACGGCGGCAACGCCAGGGCTGCCGCGGCCGCCCCTGCAACCCGAAAGAGACGACGACGCGAGGCAAGACTCGCTCTTCCGGACGATTCCTGGGAGTGTTTGTTCATATAGGATGCCCACTTCAGAGACTACTCGAAATACTCCCGGGGTCCATTGCCGTTGCACGGCCAGCCGGCCGCGGGATCGCCCGCATTCCGACGCGCAACCGTATATAATGCCAACGATGCCGCGGAACTTCCTGCAACGCCTGACGATTCTGCTCATGCTGGCGGCCTGCATCGCGGCGGCCACGCCGGGGCGCATCATCCACCGCGAGCAATCGCCGTTCAACCCGATCATCGTCCGGGAGAACCAGCGCGGCATCCGCACCATGCACTTTCGCGAGGACGGCTTGGCGCAAACGGAGATCGACACGCGGAATCCGCGCCGGCTGGTCAGCGCCTATGCCCGGGTGTCGATGCTCAGCCTTGCCATCGTCCCGCGCCCCGGGCGCATCCTGGTCGTAGGACTCGGCGGCGGCGCGATGCCAACTTTCCTTCGACACAACCTCCCCGAAGCGATAATCGACATCGCGGAACTCGACCCGCAGGTCGTCGCCGTGGCCGAGCGGTTTTTCTTCTTCCGGCAGGATGCGAAGATGACGGTGCACGCGGGCGATGGTCGAGCGTTCATGGAGAAGAGCAACGATCGCTATGACATCATCTTCCTGGACGCCTTCGGGCCCGACGACGCCCCCTTCAGTCTCACCACGCGCGAATTCCTGATTTCGGTGCGATCGCATCTGGCCGAGGGCGGCCTTGCGGTGGCCAACGTATGCGGCCCGGGCACGAACCGGCTGTACCACTCGATGATCAAGACATACCAGGAGGTCTTCCCGGAACTGCACATCATTCGCGCGCCGGCGTCAGACAACCAGGTCGTGTTCGCATTTGCCGCCGGTACGGGCATGACTCGGCAGGAACTGGAGAAGTTGGCGAGCAGACTGCAAACATCGGTGGACCCGCCACTGAACCTCGAACCCGTTGTCAGGAGCCAGTACCTGCATGCACCCCGACCACCCGCGGATGCCAGGGTGCTCCTTGACGCCGATGCGCCACCAAGGCAGTGACGCACGGGCCTTCAAACAAGAAGGCCTCCCGCAAGGGAAGCCTTCGTTGGTCTTGTCCTGTTTGGTCCTGAGCGCGGTTACTTGCGCTGGCCCGGCTGCAGCGGCAGCTCGCCGAACTGCTGCTCGTAGCGCTTCACGAGCTGACCCAGCGACATCGCCAGCCGCTTGGCATTGATGTAGGTCATGACCACACGGTCGGTGACCTTGAACAGCAGCTGGGCCTGACCCTGGGGGTTGTTGGGATTGGGGTTGGCCATGTTGAAGCCCAGATCGATCACCACTTCCTCGGGGGCCGTGTGAATGCGATAGGCGTTCGTGTAAACCGTGCGCAACTCGCGTTCATCGAGCAGAACCTGCACGCCCTGGGGGGGCTGAGTCGCCTGATCCGGTGCCTGTGCTTGTGTGTCTTCCGCCATGTGGCTCACCTTTCCATTAAAAAGCCGTCGCGCCTGACGCGCTGTTGCAACCGCGGCGCATCCGGTCGCATCAAGTTTTGCCCATGCTGCGCGAAGCGCCTGCTCGCCCAGCTTTTCCAATTCGGACCGGGCATTATGCGCGAAAATTCCCGGTTGTCTACCCTGCTTATGTATCGGCAGATTCCCACACGACTTGAATGGAACCATGCCCGGCCGTGGTTTTGTCCTGCGACGGCGATATACTGCCTGACCTATGGTTCAGGTCAAGATCGCCTACCAGGGTCAGCTTCACTGCCTCGCCACTCATGGGCCGTCCGGCGCCAGCATCACCACCGATGCCCCGGTCGATAACATGGGCAAGGGAGAGTTCTTCTCCCCTACCGATCTTGTCGGCACGGCCCTGGGGACCTGCATCATGACCATCATGGGAATCGTCGCCCAGCGGAACAACATCAGCCTCGAGGGCATGACAGCTACCGTCGTCAAGGAAATGATCAGCCAGCCGGCCCGGCGAATCGGCAAGCTCACCCTCACCATCGACGTGCCCACTCGAGTCTCGCAGGAAGACCGCCAGCGGCTCGAGAACGCGGCCCACACCTGCCCGGTCAAGCGCTCCCTCCACCCGGACGTGGAGGTCCAGATCAACTTCAAGTGGGCCTGACGGAAGCGTCCCGTCCGGCCGCAATGTCCCGATCCGTGGAGACCTCGCCGTTGCCGCGCCGCGCGGGCCGCCCGGAAATCGGGCAAAGCGGGCGGATTTGTGTGTACCCCGGACGTGCTCTCTGCTAACATGTCGTGGTCGGTTCGACGACCGAGGCAGGATTCGCGATACCATCTGCCAGTTCGCGACGCTTCGTCTTGCTCGCCCTTCCCTCTGCAAAGAACCTGTCTTTGTATGCACGGACCTGTCGCCTGGCAGGCTGTAACACGTTGACCCGCCCGCGTAACCGGGTGCGGCCATGATATTGGTGAAAGCGAGTCGAGAATGCCGCAAGATTCCACATTTGTCCTGGTCGGCCAGACTCTGATCAACGTTCAGACGATCTGTGCCGCCACCCTTGTCAGCGATGATGAGTTGCAACTCTGGTTTCCCGGCTCCAGCCAGACAGACGGTCCTTCATTCACGCTCCGCGGTGCAGAGGCAAACGAACTTTGGGCCATCCTGAAGATGATGGCGAACCGGGCCTTCGGAGGCCAGAGTCCGGTCAAATGACCAGGGAAGGAAGTGACAACGATGATGGATCTGATTGTGGACGAATGCGTGCAACTGGTGCAGGACATCCCGGAACTGGGATTGCACCGGGGCGAACTGGGCCTGATCTGCAGCACCTGGTTTTCGCCCTCGACCGCATACGAGGTGCAGTTTGAAAGGCACGCGCCCGAGTGCAGCGTGCGAGTGCTGCTGATGTGCAGCCAGATTGAGAAAAGACGATGACGCTTGCCCCGAAAAATGGACTTCTGCTGATCAACCCCGTCAATCCCCTGGCGCTGGCCGACATCCGGGGCCGGTGGTTCAATCGCTACCGCGTCTGGAAGCCGCTGGGATTGCTGACGGTCGCGGCACTGACGCCGCCCGACTGGGAAATCCGAATTGTCGACGAGAACCTGGGCATTCCTGACTACCAGAGCATGGAACGGCCTGATCTGGTCGGGATCACCGCCTTCACTTCGCAGGCCAACCGGGCCTATGAACTGGCGGCGCAGTGGCGGCGCCTGGGTGTGCCGGCGGTCATGGGCGGCATCCATGCCAGCATGTGCGAGCAGGAGGCAATGAGGCACGCCGACAGCGTTGTCGTGGGCGAAGCGGAAACCATCTGGGCGAAGGTCCTGAACGACGCGGTCAGGGGCAGCCTGCAACCCCGCTATCGCGCCGATGCGGATGCCGTGGCGGCCATTCCACGAGCCCGGCACGACCTGCTGCCGGCCGGCTATGCGTTCGGAGCCGTCCAGACGACCCGGGGCTGCCCGCTGAATTGCACCTTCTGCAGCGTCACCGCCTTCAACGGCGCCCGTTACCGCCATCGGCCGATCATGGATGTTGTCGATGAGATCGCCGTGATCGACGAGAGGCTGCTGTTGATCGTCGATGACAATCTCATCGGCACCAGCGCCGCGCACATCAACCGAGCCAAGGAGTTGTTCCGGGCGATGATCCGCGCGAACCTGCGCAAGAAATGGATCGCCCAGGTGACGATCAACATGGCCGACGACGAGGAGCTGCTGGACCTGGCGGCCAGGGCGGGGTGCGTGGGCGTGTTCATCGGCTTTGAGTCGCCGACGGCCGAGGGCCTGGCCGAGATCGGCAAGAAGTTTAACATTCTCCGGGGGCGCGACATCCCGGCGTCCGTGCGGCGGATTCGTCGTCATGGCATCCTTGTCGTCGGCTCGTTCATCATCGGGTTGGATTCCGATGGGGAGGGCATCGGCAGGCGTGTGGCCGACGCCGCCAGCGCCTATGGCGTGGACCTGCTCAATGCCCTGTTCCTCACGCCGCTGCCCGGGACATTTCTATGGAAGAAGATGCTGGCCGCGGATCGCATCGCCGCCGACAGCTTTCCGCATGACTGGCAGTATTACACGCTGACCTTTCCCGTGGCGCAGTACAAGCAACTGGGACCTTCGCGGATCGTGTGGGAAATGGAGTGCTGCGACCGCCGTTTCTACTCTCCCTGGCGCATGGCGAGCCGGCTGCTGGGCAGCCTCCTGCGAATGGGACATCCGCTGATCGCCCTGGTGGCCAACCTGTCCTACCGTGCCAGCCTGCCGGGCAATCATCGGGCCTATCGCAGATACCTGCGACGGTCCGGGAGCCCGCCGATCGCGGCGATGGTGGCGGAACAGGACGAGGAAATGGCCGCGGCTGCGATATGAAACAAGTCCACGCCGGCCGAGGAGTCAGCCGCGGAGTGCGCCCGGGTCCGGCAACAGGCACAGCACCGCCCTCATTCCACCTCCCACTCGTACAACCCCGCGGAGAAATTCTGGGGCAACTGGATCTCCAGGCGCAGGCTCCTGGTCGTGACGGGATCGAAGGTCACCTTGACCGGGTCCGACTTGCGGATGGCATATTCCGATGCGCCGCTGACCGGCTTCCATTGACCGTCCTCGGCCATATACAGCACGCGCCATGAGACCGGCAGGCGGCACTCGCCGCTTCCCGTGTCGTCAAACCACGACACCGTGACAGACTTGACCTCCGCGGGCCGGGCAAACTCGTAAACGATCCATTCGGCCGTTCCCTTGTGCGGCCAGAAATCGAAGTTCGGCGCAAAGCTATCGGTCGCGTTGCGCGGCATGAGCTGATCGTTGATGTGTGCCGGGTTCATGCCGTTGCGGCTGAACGAAACCCTTATCCTGGCCTGGGAGGCAAGCGTCGGCTTCGGCGCCACGCGGGCGCGGGAGACGTCACGGGCGAGCCACACCGTCATGGGAGTCAGGCCCCGGTTGGCCCACACGGCGTAGGGAATTGCCATCAGATTCGCCGAACGAACAGCCAGATCTCCGTTCTCCTGCCGCGTGGCTCGCTGCGCATCGCGAATCTTCAGGATCGTTACACCGCCGAGCAAATCCTGCCGGAATTCCGGCGTCACGGCAGCCTCTGCCGGCAACACCGCGTCGAAGACCGACCCGTCGTTGTCAACGCCCTCGAACGCGTAGACCACGGGGCCGCGTTCCAGCGCAACAAGCCCTCGCGTGGCCGCGACTTTTGAATTCCCCGCCACGCGGCGCACGGGCATCGGCAGGTCGAGACTGACCACGTCGCCAACCCTCCACTGACGGCTGATGCGCACAAAGCCCTGCTGCGGCGAAAGTGACTGGGCCTCGCCATTGATCTTGACCGACCAGTCGGCGGGCGCGGGATCGTCGTATGAATACAGGTCGCCCGGCAGTGGCTGGCCCCGAACCCAGCCCGGGATGCGCAGGCAGAGCGTGAAGGTCGCCTCCTGTTCCGGCGCGACGCGGATCGTGATGGCGCCATCATCCGGGTACCGCGTCGTCTGCTCCAGTTCCACCCTGCGACCGGCAACGGTCGCCGTGATCCGGCCCTGGGCATAAAGCGTCACGAACAGATCCTGGTCCTTCACGGCGGCCACGTAGCCGCCCAGCGAAGCGATCGTCCGCAGGATATTGGGCGGGCAGCAGGCGCAGCCAAACCAAGGCGCCCGGCCCGCGTGCCCGTGGTTATTGGCGGTCTTGCCGTCGTACTCCAGGGGGTTGGGATAGAAGAAGCGATCGCCTGACAGCGAAACGCCCGACAGCACGCCGTTGTAGAGCGACCGCTCGAAAACATCCATGTACTTGGCGTCGCCGGTCATCAGGAACATCCGGTGGTTCCAGAAGAGGAACGCCACGGCCGCACACGTCTCGTTGTAGCAGCGGTTGGGCAGTTCGTAATCCTCGCCGTAGGCCTCGCCGGCCGCCCGTGCGCCGCAGCCGCCGGTCAGGTGCAGTTTCCGATAGACCACGTTCTCCCAGATCTTCAGGATGGCGGCCAGATACCGCTGGTCGCCGGTGAGGGCGGCCACGTCCGCCATGCCGCTGTAGAGGTAATTGGCACGCACCGCATGCCCGACGGCCTCGGCCTGCTCGACCACCGGCTTGTGGTCCTGGCTGTACGTGGAGCCCTTCCCGCGAACATCCAGGAAGAACTTGGCCAGCTCGATCCACCGCCGGTCGCCCGTCACGCGGTAGAGCTGTGCCAGGCCCATCTCGATCACCTGGTGCCCCGGCGCGATGCGCGGCTCGCCGTCGCCAAATTCCCTGTGGAGCAGTTCGGCGCTCTTCAGGCAGATCTCCAGCAGCGATCGCGAGCCGGTCGCCTGGTAGTGGGCCACGCCCGCCTCGTAAAGATGCCCGAGATTGTAAAGCTCATGGCTGAGTTGCGGGTCCTTGAGCCATCGCTGGGGATGGATCCAGTCGTGGGCCGGCGTGTCCGGGTGCATCGTGCGCCAGGTGTAGAGGTAGCCGTCGGGCTCCTGGGCGGCGGCGACCCGTTTGATCATGTTTTCGAGCTGCGCGGCGACGCCCGCATTGGGCTGCACGCTCAGGCAGAAGCTGGCGCCCTCGATCGCCTTGTAAACGTCGGAATCATCGAAAGGATAGACGGTCGGCGGCTTGTTCTGGAAGGTTGCCTCGCCCGCGGCGCGGCGGCGCATCGTCTCGGCCGCAAGATCGAAGTTCAGCAGCCGCTTTGACGATTCGCACTGGCCCAGGGCAAACGGCATCGTCACCGCGGTGTTGGTCGCCTGCCGCGCGTGCAGCACGCCGCCGGTGATGCGCACATCGGTGAACGGGACGGGCTTGACGGGATAATCAGGGGCGGCGCGGAGCAGCGAACCCAGACCCAGCAGTGCGACCGTCAGGCAGGCGACGAATTTGGCGGACATGATGTTATCTCCCAGGCAGAACTGACAGGATTGTAAGTCCCCACGCTGTCAGGTCCACAACGGCATGCGCTACCTGCGCCCCTGGCTGGCCAGGCGGAACTCCTGCGCCGCCTTCTCGAAGTTCTTCTCCCGCTCGTAGATCGTGCCCAGGTGATAGTGAGCGTCGGGCAGATCGGGATTGGCCCTGAGGGCGGCCGACAGCGCGATCCGCGCGTCGGCGAACTTTCCGTCGGCCAGAAGCAGGAGGCCTCGAAGGTAGTCGCGCTGCCATGCAGAAATCGCGTTGGGCGGAATGGTCTTGAGCAGTTCCAGGCCCGCCTTGCCCTCCTTAAGCTTTGCCATCGCCTCGATCATCAGCAATTGCAGCGGAAGCGAGTCGGGCTGCGCGCGCATCATCTCGCTGAGAAGTTGTTTGGCCTCGCCCGCCCTGCCATCGGCCAGGAGCCGGCGCGCGGCGTCCGCCTGGCGCGCGGCACGCCGCTGGGGGGTGTCGCCGACGATCTCGTGCTTGCGAAGCCTCTGGGCAAGCTGTGCCCGGTCGATGCGCCCGGCCGCCAGATCGATGTACGCTTCCAGCTCCACACCCAGCGCATGGGGCACGCCGCCGATCCTCACGACCTGTGTTCCATCCTCGCGGAGAACCATGGTCGTCGGCCAGGTGTGGACATTCAACTCGCCGCTGCGCTCGAAGTCGCCATCCACGATCACGGGCCAGGGAAGCCTGGGAGCCATCTCCATCGCCTGCTCGGCCGCCGTGGGACCGCTCAGGATGACGACCACCTGCGCCATCGTGCCGCTGGGCACGGCGGATCGCACGAGATTCACCAGCGTGTCGTTGAGCACCTGGCCGGCGCGCAGGAACAGGATGATCGAAGGCCTGTTGCCCGCGGGAATCTTCACGGCGGTGTTGTGGATGCTGCGCAGCGTCCAGTCAACCGGCGCAGGCGGCGTGGGCGGACCGCTCGCGAGTGTTGCGGGCTGCGCCTCGGCGGGCCTTGTCGCGGGCAGGACCGGCTTCTCGCGATCGTAGCTGTACGCGACGTGGCAGCCGGCCACGCAGTTCCCGCCCGTGGCAGTCTTGGCAAAGCCGATGGGCAGTTGCCACTTGCCGTACGGCACCGTGTCCCGGACGATCATCTCGTTGCCGGCGGTGTGTGTCGCATGGCAGACGCGGCAGTTGCGTCCCCGATCTCCCTCGTTGGCATGGGCGAAATGCAGGTTGCGGTCGCCGTCGCGGAAGCCGGTGACGCCGCGACCCTGCTCAAACGTCACCATGCGCACATCGTGACACGAGAAGCACAACTCAAACTTCTCCGGGGAGAATTTCTGGTAGAAAGCGCGCGAAAGCGCCTTGGTCAGCAGTTCGTCGCGGTCGCCGCCGTGGGTGGTATGACAGCCGTTGCACTGACCTTCCTTGATCGGGCCATGTTTATGGGACAGGGGATTGTTCAGTTCCGGCAGGGCGGCCACCACGCGGCCGGTCTCCGTCTTCACATCCTCCTTGTGGCAGCCCATGCAGACGCGAATGGGCAGATCGGCCATGAGCTTGGCGTAATCTCCGCCGTGAGAGGTGTGGCAGGTCAGGCAGGAACGGTCCTGCATCACCACGCGATGCTTGTGCTCGGCCGCCGCGACGTTCTGCTTGATCGGCTCGTGACAGGAAATGCACAGGTCGGGCACCCTCCCGGTCACCTGCATGGGCTGATTGGCCCCGTGCGGATCGTGACACCTGGCGCATCCTTCGTCCATCGCCTTGTGGCGGAACGTGGCACGGGCCATCAGCTTCTGGAAATCCGTGTGGCACGTCAGGCAGAGAGCAGACCCCTCGGCATACAGCAACTTGGGATACCGTGAGGCATGAGAGGGATGGCACGAGGAGCACTCGCCCTGCTTGACCGGCGTGTGTATGAACTTCCTGTCGTGCGTGACGCTGTCGTGGCATCGGCCGCAGAGTTCGGCCGTGGTGTTCTCGCGGACATAATCGCGGTTGCGCCCGCCGTGCGGATCGTGGCAGCCAAGGCACTCGCCCTCGATCAGCGGCCTGTGAACCACGGGCATGTTGTCGATCCTGAACTCGTGGCAGTAGGTGCACATGTCCGCCTTCTGCCGGGGGAAATCAAATGTGTGACTTCTGACGTCCTTCCACTCATGGCAGGCGTCGCAGGAATCCGCGGCGACCGGGGCGTGCGCGATCCGGTACTGCTTGATGCTTGCGTGACACTCGGGCGTGACGCAGCCGGTGAAGGGCATCTTGTCGGTCGGGCGATCGGCCTTCTTTGCCGTCGCCGCCCGCCCCACCGCGCAGACGCCCAGGATCATCAGCGCCGCTGACAGCATTGCCCATCGTTGCATACAACACCTCGCCATTGGCCTGCCGCTCGCCGGCGCAACCCGCCCGCGGTGCGGCGCCCGGGCCGTTGCGCTCCTCTGGATGACGGTCCCACTCCGGAGCCCCGCTCAAGGGCTCATCTGCCCATCCCGCGCGTCGGGGCCGCCTGTTCCTCCATCGCGACGTCGGCCGCCGGCCGCGCTGGCGCCACTGGCCCGGGACGCTTTGCCGGGAAGACCACCGCTGCCGGGTCCTTGTGGCAACTCGTGTCGCCGCAGCTCAGGCTTGCCGTCGTCTTGTAGCTCAAATGACACTGCCCGCACTTGAGATCCTGGTGGTCCTTGTCGAGCATCTGGCCGGTCCTGGCATGGTCAAACGGCGGCGGAGGCTGCTGGTCATCCTTGTAGTGACAGTGCCTACAACGATCGCCCTCATGACAGCCCATGCAGGGGCCGTGCGAATCGGCCCAGGTGCGTCCCGGCTTGAGCAGCGCCTCCTTCCGCACGCCCGACTGCGCATCGTGACAGTTGGAGCACGTGTCCCTGTGATGGCAGCTCACGCACTTCATGTCATACCCGTGCACATGCTGCCGATGGCGGAACATGACATTGCGCCCGTCGGCCGGCGTGAACCGCGCGCGGTAGATCCTGATCTCCGGCTCCGGGATCGGCGGGTGCATCCTGCCGATCACGTCATCCTTTGTCGGCGTCGCGGCAAGCGGATTGACGCCGTTGCGCGGCTGGTGACAAATGCCGCAAGCGTTCTCGTGCATCCATTCCCTGTGGCAGTTCAGACACTGCCGGTGATACGCGCCTTTCAGGTTCGGCATCGCGATATCACCCGACTCCTCGGCCGTCGATGCCTCGTGGCACGATTTGCACGCGGGGATTGCCGCGGAATCGGCCTGGGCCCGGTGCTCCGCGGGACTGGCCGCCGCGGGCTGAGTCGTCGGGGCGGGACTGCGATGGTGGCAGGTGACGCACCCCTGCCACATCTCGGCCATCTGCGCGTGCCCCCGATGGTCGAACGGAACCGGGTCGTACAGATTGACCAGTTCCCTGAGAACCACCACGTCAGGCCCATACTCGCCTGGCCGCGTGGCGGCGGAACTGGCGGGCCGAGTCGCCGCGACGGTCGGGCGCTTGCCCGCGGCCTGCGGCGAACCAGAACCAGCCGCCAGCAGCATCGCCTGCCCCAGCCAGATCACCGTCGCCAGGACCCCGACATTCCAGAACACATTGAATAATCGGCTGCCCGCGCTCATGCTGCTTTCGCCTTTGGTCGAGGATCCAGGATCGGCAGGTACGTCACCATCACGCGGTACGTCAACAGCAGCGCCGCCACCAGCCCCATCGACACCATGAACTCGGTGAGCGAAGGCACATAGGGCCTTGTCTCAAACGGCGGATGAAACCCAAGAACCAGCACGTTCAGACGGTTGAGCACCACGCCCAGAATGACCAGCAGGCAGGCCGTCGCCAGCCCCTTGGCCGAGCGCGTCACCGCGGGAATCAGGAACACGACGAACGGAACCATCACCAGGATCATCTCCGCAATCCACAGGAACGAGTCGCGCGAACCATCCCACAGATGGGTGTACGCGCCGCGCCATGCCAGGTCCCCCGTCTTTACTGCCAGGTAGAGGCCCATGAACACCGGCACATAGCGGCGGGCCAGCCGCGTCAGCAGGTCCATCTCCGGCTCGCGGTTCAGGCACCAGGAGGCAAACAGGATCGTGAAAATCACCATCGGCAGGCCCACCATCGCCGCCGAGAGCAGAAACAGCAGCGGCGACAGGGGGCCCCACCACAGGTGATGCAGCTTGTACGGCGCGATGTTCATCAGGTTGCCCAGCGACGACTGGTGGAACGTGCTCAGGCACACGCCCAGGCAAAGCAACGCGGGCATCAGTTTCTCCAGGACTCCCTTGACGAAGCGGGTCAGGGCGAAAACTCGGGGAAACCGGGCAATCCACTGTTCGCCCAAGAGCCGCTCACAGATGATCGGCGTCAGTTCCGCGTACTGCACGTTCAAGTAGATCATCACGCACATGCCGACTTCGAAGAGCACCGAATTGCCCTGCCAGCACTCGGGCCACATCGTGATCGGCAGTTTCCACCACTTGCCAAGGTCCGCCAGCAGGCCCGGGACGTAGAACGTGTAGCCCAACAGCGCCGTCACCAGTGCGCTGCGCGCCAGCATGTGATAGCGCTCGCGGTGGAAAACATGAAAGATGGCCGCCGCGACAAAACCGCCGCCGGCCAGCGCGATGCCGCTGCCCACGTCCATGGCGATCCAGAGCCCCCACGGCCTTTCATTGGTCAGGTTGGTCGTCGCCGCCAGGCCGAACACCATGCGGTAGACCCAGAAACCGATGCCGACCAGTACCATCGCCAGCAGCACAAGCACACCGGGCGTCAGCAATTTCCGCGGAACCGGGGCCGGCTGGCCATGATGATGTTCTTCGCGGTGTTCCTGCTTGACTGCCTTTCTCCGCGGCAGATGAAGATGCTCGGCGCCGATGTGCGTATCGACGCCTCCCCCGCCAGCCAGCGCCAGCGATCGCCGAGCGGCCAGCTCGGCGGTTGCGGGCTGACTTTCTTCGGCATGTCCGTGCGACCGGCGGACTTCAGCCGCGATCCCGGCCCGGTGCTTTCGCCCCGTCCACCAGTACATGCCGGCCAGCACGCTGTACCAGCCCACCGGGGCGATCCAGTATTTGAACACACCGTGCTGAATGGCCTCGGTAAGAGCCGGCGGCGCTGCCTGCCCCAACGGCAGAAAACCCGCCTGTTGGAAAGGAACCTTGGAGATGTACATCCACGAGGTTCCGCCGACCTCGTTCTCGCCATAGACGTGCGGCTGGTACTGGTCAGGATGCTCGTCGATCCTGGAATGCGCCAGGGTCAACAGGTTCTTGCGCCTGCCGAAGATCATGGCTTGACGCGGGCAGGCATCGACACAGGCCGGGCGCTGGTGCTCGGTGATCCGCGAATGGCAGAAATTGCACTTGCGAACCTCCGGCGCGTAGGGTCGCTCGTACTCGTACGTCGGAATCTGAAACGGACAGGCCACCATGCAGTAGCGGCAGCCAATGCACTTCCACGCGTCGTAAGTGACTGCCCCGTCTTCCTTCTTGCGCAACGCCCCGACAATACATGCCGACGCACAGGCCGGATGATTGCAGTGCATGCAATTGGTCTTGACGTAAACCGACTTGGAAGGCTCCTGCGCAACGGGATAGGCGTTGACGACGGTGAAGGCGTTGTTGGACGGGCGACGTCTTTCCTTGAAGACGGACTGATCGTCGTAACTTTCGAGCGGGCCGGGATCAATGCCGTTGCTCTTCTTGCAGGCGTGCTCACAGAGCCGGCAGCCGATGCAGATGGTCAGGTCCACCAGCACGCCGTAAGGGTCTTCGGGACCGACCGCATGCCCCCCGCCGGATGCCAGCGCAGACTCTGCGCTGCTGAAGCCCGCGCTGGCCGCGGTAAAAACGCCAAGCTGTTTGAGGAACTCCCGGCGATCGGCGTTCATGTCGGACAACTCCATTCCCGCGCGGCGCAGCGAGAGCGCGGAGCCCGCGCAGCCGTGAAAACTTTCACAAAAATGATGCCAACCATCCTCCGCGCCATAACTTTTGTTCGATCCCCCGTCAGCGAACAGAAACAAATCCGTCCATTTTTCGTTTTGTATCCGGCGCCACACGCCGGCCGCGCGGCTCGGACTCGAGCGCACTCGATCGCTACCACATGTGAGAGGGTCTTCTCAAGACCGGGAATCAACACGCAACGTCGGTCTTGGCAGTCCAGTCGGCAATATTGCGGCTCCTCTCCGCGTCGGCGCTCTCGCTGCGCCTGGGCACGGGCGCGACGCCGTGCCATGCGGTGCATCCCCCGATCCCGGGGCGCCGACCGCAAAGAACGTGACGCACTCTCAGGCGACCGACGACTTTGCGCGCCCGCCGTATTGATCGCCCACAGCCACCCTCATATACTCCCGGATTCGCAGCCGGCGGGTGGTCCGTCGGCGCGATTTGGACCAACGGCCTGCCGGCGCAGCGTGGACGTCGGCGGATCTTTATTCTCGCAGGCCACGCAAACAAAGGAACAGGCGGGGTTTCCCGCCGCATTGTTATGGTCGACTACAATCTCATCAACTCCCTGGGCAACGTGGACGAGGAAGCCGATACCGCGGTGCTCAGCGCCCTGGGCGACGCGGCCAAGGACCTCAACCAGCTCGTCAAGGCCGACGAGGTTCAGGATTTTGTCCCCGGCGCCATTCTCAGGGGACGGATTTCCGGCAACAGCGGCGATGATTTCATCGTCGAGCTGGGCCTTAAGTCCGAAGGCATTCTCGAGCGAAGCGAATTCGACGAGCCGCAGAACGTGAAGGTTGGCGACGAAGTTCGCGTGTTGCTGGAAGAAGTTGAGGGGGACACGGGCCTGGTCAAGATTTCCAAGCGCAAGGCCGATCGGATCATCAACTGGGAGGCCATCATGGCCACCAAGAAGGAAGGCGATCCGGTCAAGGGCAAGGTCACCAAGAAGATCAAGGGCGGGCTGCTGGTGGACATCGGCGTGCCGGTGTTCCTCCCGGCGTCGCAGGTGGACATTCGCCGGCCCGGCGAAATCAGCGACTGGATCGGCCGCGAGATCGAGGCCGTCATTCTCAAGATCGACGAGGAACGCCGCAACATCGTCATTTCACGCCGCAAGCTCATCGAGCAGCAGCGCGAGGAGCAGAAGAAGAGGACCCTGGACAATCTGGTCGTCGGCCAGATCATCAAGGGAACCGTCAAGAACATCGCCGACTTCGGCGCGTTCATCGACCTGGGCGGCATCGACGGCCTGCTGCACATTACCGACATGTCCTGGGGCCGGATCAATCATCCCTCCGACATCCTCAAGATCGATCAGGAGATCGAGGTCAAGGTGCTCCAGATCGACAAGGAGAAGGAGAAGATCGCGCTGGGCCTGAAGCAGAAGGAAGCCAGCCCCTGGGAGAACATCGAGACCAAGTACGCCGTGGGCTCGGTTCACGAGGCCGAGGTCGTCAACATCATGTCCTACGGCGCGTTCTGCAAGCTGGAGGAGGGCGTGGAGGGGCTGGTCCACATCAGCGAGATGTCCTGGACCAAGCGCATCAACCACCCCAGCGAGATGGTCAGCCAGGGTCAGAAGGTGAAGGTCAAGGTTCTGGAGATCAACAAGGAGAAACAGGAAATCAGCCTTGGCATGAAGCAGGTCGAGGAAAACCCCTGGGAGCGCGTGGCCGAGAAGTATCCGCCCGGCAGCGTGGTCAAGGGCAAGGTTCGCAACATCGCCAACTACGGGGCTTTCGTGGAGATCGAGGAAGGCATCGACGGCCTGCTGCACGTGTCGGATCTTTCCTGGACCAAGAAGATCGGGCACCCCAGCGAAGTGCTCAAGAAGAACGAGGAGGTGCAGGCGGTCGTGCTCTCGGTGGACCAGGAAAAGCAGCGCATCGCCCTGGGACTCAAGCAGATGCAGGAAGACCCCTGGATGCACGTCATTCCGGCCAATTACCGGCCGGGCATGGTTGTCAAGGGCCACGTCACCAAGATCGCCAACTTCGGGGTGTTCGTGGAACTCGAGCCTGGCCTGGAAGGCCTGTTGCACATCTCCGAGATTTCGGACCAGAAGATCGACAAGCCCGAAGAGGCGCTAAAGATCGGGCAGGAAGTGGACGTCAAGATTCTCCGCGTGGATTCCGACGAACGGAAGATCGGGCTGTCGCTGAAGCGAGCCCAGTGGGCAATGGAAGAACAGGCCCGCGAGCAGGAACGCACGGAACGCGCCAAGGCCCGCGGCCTGCGCGGCGGCCTGGAAGGCGGCGAACAGACCACCGGCCTGGGCGATTTGAAGCTGTAGTGCAGTGCATGGGTTAAGTGACCGACAAGGGCCGTCCGACCGGACGGCCCTTTCTGTTTGGTGTGCCGGGCATGGCTCGATGACTTGGAGGTGCAAGTCCTCTGGGGACCTATGTGACGGGAACCCCTAGCCGAACAGCAAGGGCTGCCGCCGCGAGGCGGGGTCTGAAAGAAGCTGTAAGCAAA
>Ga0209381_1002792_pt1 | contig 20408 bp, 18 predicted proteins | sample DewCreD2012metaG_FD_184111 | JGI IMG/M metagenome (GOLD analysis project Ga0209381, IMG submission 184111) | Hot spring sediment bacterial and archeal communities from British Columbia, Canada, to study Microbial Dark Matter (Phase II) - Dewar... ...
TATCCTCTGGACGTCGTGGACCTTGTGGACGAAATGGACAAGAAAATCAATCCCCTTTCGGGTGAAGTCCACTGGGTCCACAACGTCCATCTCGTCCATGGTTTGATCGAAAGAGCCGCGTTCAACTGCCGATTTTAGGATAAACCTGGGTTCGGCAGTGGCTTGCGTACTGGACTCGGATTTCGATTGCCGAATCCTGGCAAAGCGTATCGTCCTCCGGGTAAAGTCCACGGGGGCCACTCGGCGCGCCATTTTGTTTTCAGCCTTTGTCGTTTCCGCCGTCGCGCAAGGCGCGGATGGCGTCGAGTCCCGCCCAATATTCGTCGAGCGCATCATGGCCGGCCTTGGTCAGCCGAAACGCCGTATGCGGAATCTTGCCTTTGAAACTCTTGATGACCTCGACGTATCCGGCCTTCTCCAAACGGTCCATGTGCGAAGAGAGATTGCCTTTGGTCAATCCCAACGTTTCGAGCAGGAAGTTGAAATCCGCCATATCAATGCCGGCCAGGATCATGACAATCCGCAGCCGGGCCGGCTCATGTATGGTGCGGTCGAGGTCGTTCATTCGACCTCATCTCCTGTTGAACGCTCGTCTTCTTCCATGCCGGCGCGAACCAGCGCCTTCAGGCGGCGCAGGGCGTAACGACTGTAGAAATGCCCCACGAGAATGGCGATGAGTCCACCGCCGAATATGGGCACCAACACATCAAACGCAAACCATTGCCCGTGGAAATGAAGCGGAGCACCCGCCATCAGCGCAACCGCATAGGCGGCATACAGCACCGGCCAAACCCATGCCCACCACCCCAAACGCTGGGTAACGATCATAACGGCCAGAAATGGGGCAAGATACAGCGCCGACAAGGGCTGGATGTATTCGACCGGCAAACGGCGCATTCCGATAAGAAAGGCGCCCACCAGATGGTAAAGGCACAACCCCAGCGCCAACATCACAAACCACCACGGACGGCGGGCCTTTTTATCCACCTTGCCATGTCCGTATACGGCCCATCCTTCCTTGCCGTAGAGCCATTGGCTGATACGCCAGATTTGTTCGCCGCCCCATTTGGCCACTGAAAACCACACCAGCAGCAGATTGGTCAGCGCCAGCGCCGTGATGCCGATCCAAACCAGGGTGCGATGCTGCGTCTGAAAGGCCCGAAGCGTAAAAAAAGCCAGCGCCCCGACAATACCGACAAGCACCACGATGAACACCCACTGCACGAGAAAAGGAATCGTGCGGCTGCGTGCGTAACGTTCGGCCCACAGTGCAATCAGACGCGGGTCGTTGCGTGTATCCGGAGACATGAGCGAACCTCCTATGCGACACTGGAGACACAATGGGTTTTAGCATTATCGCCTGCCCAAGTCAAGGCAACCAGCCGGTCTACTCCGCAGGCAAGATTATGGACGGATCGTGGGCGAATAACGCCCAATCAACGCATTATCCTAAAATCGGCAGTTGAACGCGGCTCTTTCGATCAAACCATGGACGAGATGGACGTTGTGGACCCAGTGGACTTCACCCGAAAGGGGATTGATTTTCTTGTCCATTTCGTCCACAAGGTCCACGACGTCCAGAGGATAGCACATAGAATCCGATCTTGACGGCCGAATCCCGGATTATCCTGGATTCGGCCGTCAAGATTGGATTCTGCCTTCTATTTTCTGGATATCGTGGACCTTGTGGATAGTGTGGACTTCTTGCGCACAGGACCCGGGTTGCGATTGCCGGATCCAAGATTATTGTTCCGGGAAAAGCCCGAGCAGGACACGCGCGAAGAGTTCATGACCGCGGACATCGGGATGATTGATGGCGTTGGCCAGGATGGTGATATAGGGAATTCCGCGACGCCAGAGCATGCACCACTCGGCGGAGGCATCGGCCACGGCGATACCGCGCGCTTCGCCAAATTGCCTGAGACCACGAACATACGGACGCGGATCCTCGTCGAATTTCATCGTTTCGACTTTCATCCAATCGGGCCGGACAAGATGCGGCGTGATGAGAATCACTTCGGAGCCATTCTGTTGCAAACGTTCAACAATGCCCCCATAGTGCGCGGCGACGCCGGCTTCGTCGAGATAGGCGTCGTTGACGAATTCGATGGTGACAAGGTCGGGCTTGGGTTCAAGCACATCCCGGACGAAATCATGTTCGCTGCCGCGCGGCGAATCGAGGTAGGCCTTACTGCTGGCCCCGCCCCATCCGGCCGTCAGCATTGTTATCGGCGATTTCGGAAAACGCGCCTGCAACCGTTTTTGGAATTGATATTGGTACCAATCGGCCTTGTTCGCGCCAACACCGCCGCCACAGGTAACGCTGTCGCCAAATGCGACGATGACAACCGGTTTGCCTTCGCGAAGTTTCGCGAGCGTCCGGGGGAGCAGACGATCGGCGACCGGCGCCGGGCTGGAATAGGCGGGCGGGAGATGCGCATCCACGGGGAAAAGACTTTCCCCGGTCAATTGGCGCGTTTCCCCCGACACGAAGACATTGGCAATGAGGATATCGTCTGTATGCAAGACCGGCGGCAGGGCCAAAGCCTGGGCCGGTGTGCCCTGGACAACGCGTATGCCGCCGTCAGCACCGGCCACAAGGCTGTCGAGGCGATGATGCGCGTATTCGTAATCGCAGTACACCGGCTGGTTTTCCGCGATAGCGCCGCCTTCCATGCGTCCAAACGTAGCCCAGAATTCGTCGAAACCGTAATCCACGCCCGCGATAAAAGATCGCGAAGAACCGGGCGCATCTTTCATGCGGAACGATCCGGGGGTCAGCAGACCCGTGGCGGAACATTCTTCGGCTTGCAACGGCGGCATCTTGACGCCTTTGAGCCAGCCGGGCGCCTTTTCGTTGTAGACAGGGAGACGATCATATTTTTCATCGGTCACTTTTACGATCGCCGGCGGCGCAATATCCAGCCGCACGGCCTTTTCGACCGCGACGCGCTTGCCGGCAAGATGGATGCTGCCTGGTCCCACTTCTATCGTCCAAGGTCCCACGATATGAAGCGGCATCGTCACGGGCGCGGCCGCCATGCACAGTTTGCCTATCCACAATACGGATACCAATACCATGTCCCAATCTCCCATTCGGGCACGAAGCGATTAACCGTTCACTTTTCGTCCCATTCTTCGGGCCGGGGCGATCGATCGGCGAAAGCCAGGGCCTCCTGCATATAGATTTCCGCGGTCATTTCGCCGAGGCACGTCTCCGAGATGTATTTGTAGCGGTCGAAACTGTTCCAATCCACTTTACAGGGCATGTATCCGAAGGCATCGTTCGTCAGGCCGAACAGCAGGTTGTGCCGCCCGTGCATTTTTCGCTTGAGGTAATAGCCGACATTCGGGAGCGCTTCGCCGGGAATCGTGAGAATTTGCGCGTTGCCGATGTTGACCAGATTGACCTGCGTCGAAATGGTTCGGTCCTCGTTGGCCTTGTAGCCGAGCGGCGAATGGGCAAGGATGGCCAAAAGCAGATCCGAATCTATGGGCAAGCGCAACGCCAGGGCCGCGCAGAAAAGTTTGGGATTATCGTGCGGGGCGGCGGATTCCGCGATGCGCAACGCCTCGTCGGCCATCAGATGCCCGATGCGGATACATTCGTCCCATGTCTGGATGTCGCCCGCCGGTCCCCGGCAATCCGCCGTGACCATGCCGCCTTGTGCGCCGTTCATGAACAGGCCCATGCCGCCGCCTTTTTCCTCGATGCGGTCATACAGCGGCCCGCACAGATCCGGCGAGAGAATGCCCTGATTGTCGCCGATGATTTCGGGATGTGTGGCATAATTGACCAGCGTGGCGATCGCTTTTTTCTTTCCCAACACTTGAATGACGCTCATGCGGGGATCGTACAGTTGCGGCGCATAGTAGTTGTACGCGATTTTGCCGTGGGCCTTGTCCGTGGCGATCTTGATCGAAGCCGGTTGCAATTTTTCGACGGCTTCGTTTACGGCCTCGGCGGTCTTGGCGCAGACGGATTCGATGTAGGAGAGATCCGCGGAGCATTTGCCCTCTTTATTGACGAAACCGTACAAATCCGGCGCGCTGTGCGTGTGGGTTGCGCCGATGAGGATATTTTCCGGCGGCACGTTTTTGACGTGTGCGCGCACGCGAGCGGCGAGTACGCCGGGAAATCCGAGGAAATCCGTTCCCACGATTGCTACCCGCGTGCCGTCCTGTTCCATCGCCAGCACGCGAACCGTCAGTTCGCCCAGTTTTTTCGTGGCGGGGCTTGTGCCGCCCGCGCCGCCCGTCACCGGCAGCAATGGATCGGGCGTGACCACGCGAAACGCCGCGCCCGCGCGGAATTCCGCCGAGGCGGGCGATGGAGCGATCGCAAAGGCAATCAATACAACGATAACAAGAACTGGCAGATGGGCGGTCATGACTCTCTCCGATATCCGGCGCCTGCCGGCGCCGTTCTGGTGGAAATGGCGATACATTCTTCCTGAAGGCTAATTGTTCAATTCATCGAGTTTGGCGCGGATGAGGTCGTGTATTTCCTTTAGGCGTTTGCGGGAGTCCGCTTCGCAGCGCATGACGAGCACGGGAGAGGTGTTCGAGGCGCGCAAGAGTCCCCAGCCGTCGGGGAATTCGATGCGGGCGCCATCAATGGTATTGACGTTGTAGCCCTGCTCCTGAAAGTATTTCGTCGCTTGGGCGATGACCGAAAACTTGCGCGATTCGTCGGTCTTGATGCGAATTTCTTCGGTAACGAAGGTTTTCGGCACATCGGCGAGATGTTCGTGCAATGTTTTTTTGCCCAGCGACAGAAATTCAAGCAGGCGCGCGCCGGAATAAATCGCGTCGTCGAAACCATACCAGCGGTGCTTGAAAAACATGTGGCCGCTCATCTCGCCGGCCACCTGGGCATGGAATTGTTTCATGGCGGCCTTGATGAGCGAATGGCCGGTTTTCCACATGACGGGTTTGCCGCCGCTCTTCTCGATGTCTTCATACAACGTGCGCGAACACTTGACCTCGCCGATGACCGTCGCGCCGGGTTTTTCACGAAGAATCGAACGGGCGAACAAGACCAGCAGTTTGTCGCCCCACAGAATTTCGCCGGTGTTGTCCACGCCGCCGATGCGGTCCGCGTCGCCGTCGAACGCAATGCCGCAGTCGGCCTTCGTTCGCTTGACGGTGGCGATGAGTTTCTTGAGGCTGGCCGGCAGCGTCGGATCGGGGTGATGGTTCGGGAAGTTGCCATCTACGTCGCAATAGAGCGGAATGACTTCGCATCCCAGTTTTTCGTACAAGGGAACGGCGATGCGGCCGCCGACACCGTTGCCGGCATCAACGACGACTTTCAACTTGCGCTTGAGGTCAATGATTCGCGCGACCTTGGCGATGTACTTCGGCACGATGTCCATGCGCGCGATCGTAACGGGGTTGCGCGTGGTCTTGAATCCGCCCTTCATGGCGATGGCGCCGAGTTTCTGGATTTCTTTTCCGTGGATGGTCGTGTTGCCGACGGCCACTTTCATGCCGTTGTATTCTTTTGGATTATGGCTGCCGGTAATCATGATGCCGCCGTCCACGGGCAGGTTGAACAGGCCGAAATAAAGCAAAGGCGTTGGCGCTTCGCCGAGGTCAATGACGTTTACGCCGCACGATGTGATTCCATTGATAATCGCACGCGAAAATCCTTTCGAACTCAACCGTCCGTCACGGGCGATACAGACGGTATTGTGCTTTTTATGGCCCCGCAGCATGACGGTGAATGCCTGCGCGACGCGCTCGACGACGTCTTCCGTCAGGTCCACGCCGGCGATGCCCCGGATGTCGTATTCGCGAAAAATCTGCGGATTTATTTGCATGGTTCTTTCTCCTCTTTTTCGATGGTTGACGCCAATCGGCGGATCAGATCTTCCGTGAAATCCGCCGCGCGGACCACGTTGGAACAATCCATGTCTGCAATTCTGTCTAGACCTTCCGGTTTATCGGCGCCCGTTACGCTAATCGTTCGATAACCGCGCGCCAAGGGGATTAGGCTATCCCAAGACGCGGCGCGTATGCAACGCGGCGTTGCGCCGTATGCCGGCGCCGCTTTGTTCGCCGTTTGAATGATCTTACGATCACACCGGTACGAAACCAGCATGCCTTCGCGCGTCGTGTAAACCGGCGGACCTGCGCCGACCGTATCCAGATTGATATACCAGGTTGTGGAACGATCGAATCCATGGGTGGAAACGAACTGTCTCGCACCGCTCATCCAAGTCTTATTGGCGCCCGTCGCCACGAGATGAACATCGGCGTTTTCAAGGGGCGTTTCGTTGAAACGTTCCGCGAGAAACAGCAATGCAGCCACGCCGGACGCATTGTCGTTCGCGCCGCGGACGGATTCCGCCGTCCATTGATTGAGGGTTACAAGCGAGGCTCCGGCCAGTAAAAATCCGGCGGCCGCCCAGCGCATATAGGCTTCATACAGACCGGATGGTAATCCTTCATTCAGCGCTTCGACCGCGCAACTGGCAATGACCACAATCATGCAGACAAGCATCCCTTTGTGCAGCCACGGCAGCCATCGCCCGAATGAAGGCCATTCGAGACGGCCTTTGAGGCCCGAGTCGTAATGCGCCATGACGACCACGGTCATGCGTGGATTGGGCGCGAGGAACCGCCCCACGACGTTTTGCGTCTCGAATTGCGGCAGGAAACGGCTCATAACGCGATAGCCGGTGAATTCGGCGAGGTAAATGATGAACACGGCCATCCCGTAGAAAAAGGAAATCAGCGGCCACCACACCGCCAGCAATGACACAATCGCGAATTCCGCATAGTAGGAAGCGAAGACCATGAAGGGATTGTCTATGCTGTAAAAATCGTCTATTTCAACCGTCTGCGCAAGCGGTTTCAAGCGATCATGGACGTATTCGGCGGCGGAACGTTCCATGGCGGTATTGGGCAAACGGTGATGCAGCCGTCCGGCCAGCGCCTGCACATCGGCCTGCACACGCGCGATTCGCAACGCCGCCGCTTCGTTTTCGGATTGTTTTTCAGAAGGCATATCGGGGCTACTTTATACGCGGGAACCACAAAACGCAATACCGCGGTGCGGCTTTGTCCACCCGGAGCGATCATTCGACCGCGCCGGTAGTGGGGTTGTAAAGCCAGGATCGGCCGGCGTATGGGTGCGGAGGGATTGCATCCATGATATATTTTTCTACCAGTTCATCGAGCGCGGCCGGATATCGCTGGAATCGTTCCCGATAACTCTCGATGGCCGTTTGCAGGTTCTTCCGGAGACGCTTGACGCGTTCATCAAGCACTGAAGTATTTTGTGCGCGGCCGGAAATGTCAATGAAAAATTTTCCGCCCAACGGATCGCGCGGCGCTTGGCTCAGAATGCCGCCGACGACAAGGTCCTCGATGGTCTTGGGCGTCTGTCCGTGGCGTTGCCGGTACAACGCGATGGCGCTATCCAGTTGCGAACAGACAACGCGCAGATCCAATTCAACGAGTTTGCGTTCCGCCAGTTCGCGCATGAATGAATCGCCGCTTTCCATCACATGCGTCCACATCGAACGTTCAACGTCCAGCAGGTTGTATTCGCCCTGCATCACTTGCGCGACTTCGAGCACGAAGGGCGGCGCGTTGCCGGTTTCGACGGCCATACCGAGGTATTTCGCGGCCTGGACGGGCGAATCGGGCTGTTCGCGCCGGTTGATCAGATACGTCATGGCGATTTCATAGGGCAATTCATATGCGAACGGATTGTGTATCATGCCGCGTTTCAGCAATTCGATGCCGGCCTCGTCATCGGCCTTGAGCGAGACAAGGAAAATGGCCAGATAACGGCAGGCCTGCACATTGTACGGATCGAGGTGCGTGATTATATCGGCCATGTGGTTGAGCCATGTAAAATCCTGATCCGAATGAAAGTGTTCCGCGGTATATTGGACGCATTTCAACCAGAGAAAACTGGCGACGATGCTGTCCATGCCCGCGCACAAATGGTTGAGCACTTTTTCGTTGGGCAGATACAGCAGTTCTTCGCCCCGATTGCGCGTTTGCATGGCGTCAAGGCGTTGCTGGATGCCCGCGGCGGCGCCGAGTCCCAGCGCGACAGCCAGCAGACCCATGAGAATTCTCCAGGCGCGCATCGAACTAGACGTCCTTTTCCTCAAACGCCAGCACGGCCAAAATCAGCAGCATGATGGTATAGGCCGCGCCATACGCGAGCGTCCACAAACAATACATCGCCGATACCGCCACGCCGTTGGCCGCCTCGGCGCGGATATTGAAATGATCAAGGTTCGGAACAATGTAATAAAGGACCTGAAAGAGAGAACGAAAAGCGCTTTCTTCGAGCGGCTTGGGCAAATCCGCGAGAATACCAGTCGCATGGCCGAGCAGGAAGCAACTGAGTACGACAAACGCGCCGAGAATAGGGGCGGCCAACGACGACATGAGCACGGCAAAGGCCGTCAGGAGCAGCAGTTCGGCGTAGATGAGCACGGCCGCCCAATAGAAAGAAGACGTAAGCGTCCCGCCCAGCGCCAGCACGTAAAGGGTGGCCACACCCGCCATCGCCGCCGTTACAACAAACAAGAGCGCCCCCATGCCCATGTATTTGCCCAAGATGAATTCATACCGGCGAATGGGCCGCGAGATGATCGTATAGAGGGTTCGCTTGTCAATTTCCTTGTAGACGAGGTTGGCGCCGACAAAAATAGCGATGAGCACACCGAATACTTGGATGGCGGCCAGCGAGAAATCTTTCATGATTTTGATGTCCTGCCCGACACTGATCCAGCCGAGGGCCTTCGATCCGAGGATGGATGCGCCCGCCAGAAAGAGCAGGATATACAGGACCTTGTCGCGCACGGCTTCGCGGAACGTATTGTAGGCGATGGCATGGATGCGCATATCAGTCCTCCTGCCTTTGTACGAAATAGTCTTCAAGGGATTCGCGGATGGGGTTGAATTCAACCAGATGTCCCCCCGTTTCGTGAATGCGTTTCACCAGCGCATTGGCCGATTCCAAAGAGGGCATGTGAAAATGAAACCCGGCCTCGGATACGCGAACCGGCGGATCCGCAACCGGCATGGGCCCATTGGCGATGACTTCGACATGGCGTATTTGCCGTTTCAGGAGTTCGTCGAGGCGGCCCTGCGCTTTGAGGCGGCCCTTGACGAGAACGCCTACGCGATCGCAGATCTGCTCGACATCGCTCAAAACATGCGTCGAAAAAAACACAGTCTTCTTCTCTTCTTTCAAGCGGAGAATCAATTCGCGCGTCGCACGGCGTCCGATGGGATCGAGGCCGCTCATGGGTTCATCGAGAATCAAAATACGCGGGTCCCCGACAAGCGCCACGGCGAACGCAAGGCGCTGCCGCATACCTTTGGAAAACCCGCGGATTCGTTCGCGGGCGATATCTCGCAGGTCGAGCAATTCCGACAATTTGTCCCATTCCCGGCGGCGTTCCGCGGAGTCAATGCGGTTCAACCGCCCGTAGAAATCGAGCGTTTCAACCGGGGTGAGATACTCATAGTAATATGGATTTTCGGGCAGATATCCAATTGCGCGCCGTGCGGCCGGATCGCGCGCGGGGCGTCCGAGAATCTTGATTTCGCCGGCTGTCGGAAAGATCAATCCGCAAATCAACTTGATGGTCGTCGTTTTTCCCGCGCCGTTGCGGCCGATGAACCCGAACACTTCGTTTTCGCCCACATCGAGATCGAGATGATCGAGCGAGGGAATGGTCTTTCGTCCCAACTGTCGCGGATAAATCTTCGTAAGACCTCGGGCTGCAATCACATCCATTGTCCGGCTCCCTGTGCATGGCCGAAGGATCCGCTGAGCGTACAAGCGGCTGTCTCAGGTTTCGGTCTTTGGCCTTGATTCGGGCAACAATTCCATTCGTATACGCGCCACATGGCTTGCACTTCCCGCCAGCACCGTCATGCGCAGACGATCATGTTCGATGACTTGTCCCTGTGCGGGAATGCAGCCGGCTATGTGCATTAGCCACCCGCCAACGGTTTCGACCTCGTCATCCTCGATCGGGATGCCGATGGCTTTTGCGGCTTCTTCGAGCGGCATGCGCGCGTCAACGACATAAGCGTTTGGACCCAGTTTGTGAATTTGGCTTTCCTCATTGTCGTATTCGTCCTGAATTTCTCCCAAGATTTCCTCGACAATGTCTTCGATGGTGACAAGGCCGTCCGTGCCACCGTATTCGTCGGTCACGATGGCCATGGGCTGTTTGTGTTGCTTGAGTTCACGCAAGAGATCCCCCACTTTCATGGTGTCGGGTACATGCCGGACCTCCTTCACGAAGCGCACGATGTCATTACATTCGGGGTCCTCGTCCCGCAGCAGTGCATAGGCGCTGACAACACCGATAATTTGATCGATGGTCTCCCGATAAATTGCGACGCGGGTGCGCCCCGTTTCGACGAAAAGTTTGGCAAGTTCCGTTCGCGTGGCCGTGTCGGGCAAAGCCTGAATGGCAATGCGCGGCACCATGATTTCCTTGACAGTCATATCCTGCAGATCGATCACCGAATGAATCATTTCCTGTTCTTCCGGCTCGATGGCGCCCTGGCCCACGCTTTCGTCCACCAGATCGCGCACTTCCTCGAGGGAAGACACCAGCGGCCGGATGGGGCGCTGCTCGGCGCCGATCAGATAAAGGGAACCGCGAACCAGCCACGTAAAGGGAATGGCCACCGGCGCAAGTAGGCGATAAAAGAATTGGATAGGCGGAAGGAATGCCAGCGAAAGCCGGGTGGGCATGGTCCGAAAAACGCTTTTGGGAATTATCCCCACAAAAATCAGCATGATCGGCGCGAGAAACAGCGTCGAGATCAGATTGTTGACAAGTTCGGACAGGTGTTCCGGAACAAGACCCTCGACCATTCGCGATACGACAACCGTGCATATCACGACCATCAGATTTGCGCCGACGAGAATCGTGGCGATCAGCCGATCCGGTGTTTCCATCCATTGCAACAGGCGAGCGGCGCGTTCCGAACGCTCCTGATCGGCAAGCCGGCGCACGCGGATCGGGTTTGAACTGATAAATCCAATCTCGTACCCTTCAAAAAGGGCCTGCAACGCCAAGGCGGCCAATACGATAAGGATGGAAATGGCCAGGCTCATGCGGATCCCTCCCCCGCTCCAGAGACCATTTCCACACGAACCATATCGGCGCGTTTGCCCTCGACGCGTTCGACCGTGAAACGAACGCCGGCATGAACGAACGCGTCTCCCGCGGCGGGCACCTTTTCCATGTGGGCCATGAGAAATCCCGCGACCGTGTTGTGCTCCTCGTCTTCCAGCGGAATTTCGAGCAAATCACTCAGTTCTTCAATCGGAACGCTGCCCTTGACACGATAGACGCCTTCGGCCACCCGTTCACAGGACGGTTGTTCTTCGTCTCCCTCGTCGTCCAGGCTGCCCACAATCTGTTCGATGGCGTCGTGAAGAGTTACGATTCCGGCCGTGCCGCCGTATTCATCCACCACAATGGCCATATGCGACCGTTGGCGCTGGACGTTTCGAATGAATTGCTGGACACTCATGGTCTGCGGCACGAAGTGGGCGGGGCGCGCAAGGCTCTTGACGGTCCGGGTTGTTTCGCCTTGCAACACGCTCGGCAGGAGGTCTTTGGCGAAAAGAATGCCCACGATATGATCCAGATCTTCCCGGTAAACAGGAATGCGCGAGAATTCGTATTCGCGAAATTGGGCGTGGGCTTCGGCGACGGTTGCGTCTTCCGACAAGGCAACCACGTCCGGACGCGGTATCAGGATTTCACGGAGCGATACGTCGTGGAATTCAAGGATACGGCGGATCATTTGCCGGCCTTCCTCCTTGATGGCGCTGGGCGTCTGCTCGTCCGAAAGAACTGTTTTCAATTCTTCGTCGGTGATGTACGGCGCGGCGTGAAACGCACTGAAATGCGTAATCTGGAATAAAAAATCCGTCACGCGCAGCAGCGCGGCGCACAACGGCGCCAAAAGACGGTCGGCGGCCAGAAGCGGAACAACCGCCACGCGGGCATAGGCTTCCTGCGCGCGAATGGCAAAGACTTTAGGCACAACCTCGCCAAAAACGAGCAGCACCGTCGTACAAATCGCGATCGTGGCGGTGTAAGCGAAAACGGCGCCCGTCCCGGCGGCCTCAAACCAGCCGCTCAGGCGGCTGCCGAGTATTATGCCGATAAGGGTATTGGCCAGCAGATTACCGACCAATATGGTGGTCAGAAGCCGTCCCGGATCGTCCAACATCGTTATCACCCATCGCGCCGTCAGCGCCTTTTCCTGCCGCATGGCGCGCAGGCGGGGTTTCTGAATCGCCAGAAAGGCCGTCTCGCAAGAGGAAAAAAGGGCGGACAGGCCCAGAAGCGCTCCGAGTAAAATGAGGATATTGGCGGGGAAAAAATGCGGCAAGGACGCCCATAGCACGCCCTTGGATCCACCAGCGGCCGCATCGGCGAATGATACGGTAAACGGCAGAAGCGAGGCTGTCAGGCCGGCGGCGATCAGGACCGATCGCCTTTTGCGCCAATTTCGCTGAGGGGCAATCTGCATCATTTCCCGTGATTCAATGTTTGAAAAGCCAGGCTTTTTCGGGTGTCACACCAAGATACAGGGCCTGTTTTTCGGCCATGGAACGGCATTGCCCGGCGCTGTCGTGCCGGTATCCCAACAAATGCAAAACACCGTGGCAAAACAACAGACGGACTTCGAATCGCATGGATTTCAAGTCGCCGGCACAGCGCCGTTCGATAGTCTCCAGGGATATGGCGATATCGCCCAGGGTTCTTTTCGTGACCGGACATCCGGGAACGGGTTTGTACGCAAAAGCGAGCACATCCGTGGGGCCGCGCGCGCCCCGGTACGTCCGATTCAAGGCGGCCATCTCGGCGTCGTCGCAAAAAACGACATTGACCAGGCCGCCGGCTTCATGTTTTTCGCCGCCGGCGATTCGCGCCAGAACCCGGCGCAACGCATCCGGGCGATAGAGCCGTTTTCGGGAAGAACGATTTTCCAGCGTTAGGCGCATCATGTTTCGTATCATCCGCCGGGCATGGGAATAACATTGGCCGCGCTGCGAACTCCGCCCTTGTCTGGATAGGCGATACGCGTATGAAAAGAGGTCATGACACGGCTGACCAGAACCTCTTTGATTGCGTCCAGGTCGCGCAGGGTCAGATGGCATTGATCGAGTTGGCGGTCCGACCACCGGTTCATGATGATCTTGTCGGCGAAATCGCGGACACGATCCTCGTTGGGATTCTTGATGGACCGCACGCCGGATTCCACCGCATCGCAAATCATGAGGATGGCCGATTCACGGCTTTGTGGTTTGGGTCCGGGATACCGGTAATCCTCTTCGCGTATTTCGTCGTGCCGTTGCCGATCACAGGCTTTCTGATGGAAGAAACTGATGAGAGTCGTGCCGTGATGCTCCAGGATGGCGTTGATGATGGGTTGCGGCAGGTGGTATTCGCGGGCGATTTCGGCGCCATGCGCCACATGGGCCGCAATGGCGCGCGCACTGGCCCGCGGCGGCAGCGTATCGTGGATGTTGGGTCCGTTTTGATTTTCGCTGAAATATTCCGGATGGCGAAGTTTGCCCACATCATGATAATAGGCCGCGACCCGCGCCAGGAGTCCGTTGGCGCCTATCGCATCCGCCGCCGCTTCGGCAAACTGTCCCAGCATCAGCGAATGGGCATAGGTGCCGGGCATTTCAATGGCAATGCGGCTGAGCAATTCGTTGTTGAGATCGCTGAATTCGAGCAACTGGATATCGGTGGTAATGCCGAAAAGGCGTTCCAGCGGCGACAACACGCCCGGTACGATAAATATACAGGCAACGCATCCGCCCAGCACCAGAAGGACCCTGCGCAACACCGCTCCGGGCGCCAGCGAATCCATGCCGATGGTTACAGCAAGCACCACCAGGATACCGACTATTGTGGCGCTGAGGGCCGCGCGGGTCATGTCGCCGCGGCGGCGAACCCGGAAGGTGCCGAAAACGCCCGCCAAGGCCATTGAGGCGCCAACCACAAACAAACGCCAATCGTAACCGTATTGGATGGATATCAGGAAGGCCACGATTACCGACGCCATGACCGCCACGCGGGCATTGGTTAGAATGGCCGCCAGAATGCCGGCGGCGGCGATGGGCGCCGACAAGCCCGACGGATCGAAATACTGAATCACGCGTCCCAGGAAAAGCGTTCCGAGTATCAGGACACAGACCACGCGCATATGCCGTTGCGCGGCATCGGATTTACGCGTCAAAAAAGCGATGACGCGCGCAAGACATGCCACGGCCAATACCGCAAGAACCGTGTTCGCCGACGCAATACCGATCAACCGCGACCATGGGGCTTGGCGCGCCCGCAGTTTGGCCCAATACGCGCGGACGTCTGAACGGCTCTGGGCGGTCCAGCGATCGCCGCTGCGCTGGATAACCTCCCCGGCCTGAATCTCTTTAACGACGGGCGGAACCATCAGCCGCGCATGTTCGCGGGCGCCCTCGGTATACACGGCATCATACGACAAGGTTTCGGCGATACAGGTACGGGCCAATTCAAAGGCCGCCTGCTGGAGACGCGTCCAGTCCACAGGACGGTCGGCCACGCCGCGCAAAGCCGCTTCGCGTGCAAGGTCGGCCAGCCGGGCGCGCAATAGATCCGGCGCGGTTCGAACCGTGGGCAATTTTTTACAGAGGATCTCCTCGGCCGGTTTCAAATCCCCCACCAAGACGTCGCGAATCACGGAAAAACGTTCGTTTTCCCCGGCCGGCAAACGATTTTCGGGAACAATGCCATAAGACAAGACATATTCGAGGCTGTCGCGGGCCAATTGTGAAAGATCGCGCAGATTGGCCAGCACATACGTTGCGGCGGGAGGATCTTGCAAAGAGGCTACGGTTTGTTGGGGCCGATTGCGCGCGGCGGTAAAAACCCGTTTGGGCAGCGTTTCCGGAACGGGTTCGAGCCAACAGGCAAGCGCCACGGGGTCTGCCGGTTTATCCAGGCGCAGTTCCGGTTCGATGCGCTCCACGAAAGCCAGCAATGCCTTCCGGACTATCTCCTCTTCGGATTGCGCTGAAGTGGAAAGCCGCAAAGCCTCGCGGACCGCTTTCTCGACATCGGCGCGTTTCGACGCCAAAAACTGAATGCGATCGTCCAGCAACTGCAATTGCTTGGCGACACGCTCGCGATCGACGCGGTACGTGTCCAACGTGGCTTTGGCCGCCTCGTCACGCTTTTCTTTGGTAGCCTGCAAATCCTCGGATTGAAACGGAATGGCGGCGCGGACTTCTTCCATGGCCACCGTCTGATTTTCGATATCGTATCCAATGCTGCGAATCGAAAATCCGGGAAGGCGGGTGACCAGCGCCGCGATGGCCAAACACACGGCAAACAATTGGATCGCCATGGTTTTTTGCAGCCACGGCCGGTCCGGGGCGGTCCGCCACAGACTAGCGCCCCAATCGCCGGCCCGCCGGGATTTCCTGCGTTCCTTTTGAGGAAAGATCATGGCCGGCTACCCGTCGCCGTGTCCAAATGCGCCGTTTCGGATTCAGGCCGGCCACCGTGCAAGCCGCGCGACTCGGCCTCATAGGCATCCACAATGCGCTGCACCAGCGGATGCCGCACGACATCGCGCTTGCTCAGATGGATAATGGCTATGCCAGGCGTGTTGCGCAGAATACGCGAGGCTTCCACCAAGCCGGACTTGACGCCTTTGGGCAGGTCTATCTGGGTGACATCGCCGGTCACGACGGCGCGCGAACCGGTTCCCAACCGCGTAAGGAACATCAACATCTGCTCCGTGGTCGTGTTTTGCGCCTCGTCGAGAATGGCGAAGGCGTGATCGAGCGTGCGGCCGCGCATAAACGCAAGCGGCGCCACTTCGATCGTTTCGCGTTGCAGAAAACGGTACACACGATCGCTGTCCACCATCGAATGTAGCGCGTCATACAACGGCCGTAGATACGGGTTGACCTTTTCCTTGAGATCGCCGGGTAAAAATCCGAGGCTCTCGCCGGCTTCCACGGCAGGCCGGGTCAGGATAAGGCGGCTGATCTGCTTGTTCAGGAGCGCGGACACCGCCGCCGCCATCGCCAGATACGTTTTTCCCGTTCCGGCCGGGCCGATCACCATGGTGATTTCATGGGATTCAAGCGCATCGAGATAGGCTCCCTGGCCGCGGGTACGGGGTTTGATGTGCATTTCGCGCCGCAACACCCCCGGTTCCTGCGCAAGAACGGCGCCCAAATCGGCGGCGCCACGGGTTCGCGCCTCATCCAAAGCATAGACCACATCGCCCATGGACGGCGTGTGGCCGCGGCGGACCGCCTGCAACATTTCACCCAGCACTTCGCCGACGACACGGGTATCCGGCTCACTGCCGAGAATCACGACCTTCGCCCCGCGGTCCACAATTCGCGCGCCGGTTTCAGACTGGATACGTTTGCGCAACTCACCATTGCGTCCGAAGAGTTTGATCGCTTCGTCCGGACTGCTCAACTCGATTTCGTGTGTCAGTTCCGACTCAATGTCCTTATGTTTAAGCACGGCCCCACCAAATGGATCAAGGCTGGCGGGGCGCATCGCCTGGCGCTTTTTCGATACGATAAATCTTTTCGCCTTCGCGGACCAAATCCTTGCTCCGGCGGATGGCGGCTTCGATTTCCATCGGATCGCTGCCGAGATACTCGATGCGCCGCCGGGTGTTGTCTATCTCCTTTTCAAGGCGTAGAACCTGATCCTTCGCGGCCTGGGTCTGTTGTTGCATCTGCTGGTGGCCGCCGTAGCGCTCGACAAGCCTCCGCCCGCTCATATACCAAAGCGTCAGGGCGCTTACCAGCATGAGCGCCAGCATGAACCATATCGTGTCGCGATTGTCCATCGGATACGCCTCGACTGCCATTCAGCATAGCAGGGTTTTCGATTGTACGCAACCGGCCGGACGAAGAAGCCTCCGTCCGGCCGTGCGATTCGGTTTATTTACGCAAGCGAGCGAACGCCGCAAGACCGGGATAGTAGGCCTGATCCCCAAGGGCTTCCTCGATGCGCAGCAACTGGTTGTACTTTGCGATGCGATCGCTGCGCGAGGCCGAACCGGTCTTGATCTGGCCGGCATTGGTCGCAACGGCGATGTCGGCAATTGTGGAGTCTTCGGTCTCGCCGCTCCGATGCGAAATGACCGTGGTATAACCAGCCCGGTGCGCCAATTGGATCGTATCGAGCGTCTCTGACAATGAACCAATCTGGTTCACTTTCACGAGAATCGAATTCGCAACGCCTTCCTTGATCCCTTTGGCGAGGTATTGGGTATTGGTGACAAATAGGTCGTCGCCGACCAGTTGGATCATGCCGCCGAGTTCGTCAGTAAGCGATTTCCAGCCCGCCCAATCGGATTCGGACATCCCATCCTCAATGGAGAGGATAGGATACTTTTCGGCCCATTCCTTCCAGAACGCGACCATCTCGGCGGCGGATTTCTTCGGTTTGGCCTCCGCGCCGAGGACATACGCATTGGCCTTGTCATCGAAAAATTCGCTCGAAGCCGGATCAAGCGCGATGAACACATCCTTGCCGGCTTTGTAACCGGCCGCTTTGATGGCTTTCAGAATCACTTCGATGGCTTCGACATTAGACTTCAGATTGGGGGCAAAACCGCCCTCATCACCAACGGACGTGTTCAAACCCTGCGTTTTAAGCACTTTTTTCAACGCATGAAACACCTCGGCGCCCATGCGCAGGGCCTCGCGAAAACTTTTGGCGCCGGCCGGCACCACCATGAATTCCTGCACGTCCACGTTATTGTCCGCATGCGCGCCGCCATTGAGGATATTCATCATCGGCACCGGCAGCATATAGGCATTGGCCCCGCCGATATAGCGATACAGCGGTATTTCGAGCGCGTTCGCGGCTGCTTTGGCGGCGGCCAGTGAAACGCCCAATATCGCATTGGCCCCTAACTTCGATTTGTTCGGCGTCCCATCAAGCTGAATCATGAGCGAATCCAAGGCCCGTTGTTCTAACGCATCCATGCCCAAGATCTCTTCGGAGATGATGTCATTGACGTTGGCGACGGCCTTTTCAACACCCTTGCCCAGGTAACGCTTCGGATTCTTGTCGCGTAATTCGATGGCCTCGTTTTCGCCCGTCGAAGCGCCCGACGGCACCGCAGCCCGGCCCATTACGCCGCTGCTCAAATACACATCCACCTCGATGGTGGGATTTCCCCGTGAATCGAGGATCTCGCGCGCTAAAACTCCAGTGATTCTCGTCATACTGCCTTTTCCTTTCTTGTTGAGACCATACCCTGCGGGCCACAGGCTGCGGGAACTGCGCAAGAGGCGGCAATCCGCGCTTGTTCATCCCTTCCACGGGAACAAAGCGTCCCGTAAACCACGATTCAAATAGTCGTCCTGTTCATCCCGGAAAATGGCATCCGCCTTGGTGGCCGGCGAGAGATGCCCTTCCGCAAGGGCCTGTTGATGGGCATATTTGCGCGCCAACATTTCATAGGCGCTGGTGGCCAGCACCATGCCCAACGAACCCGACACCAGGAATAAAAACGGAGGCATAATCGAGAGACCGGCAATAATCAGAAAATGAATGGCAAGGCCGGCGCTGAACAGCGGATTGTCCACCACCAGCAAAGCGGCCAGTTTCAGCGTGCCCAAGATACCCTCCTTTTTTTGAACCAACGCAGGCAGCAGCAGCATGCCCGTCAGCGCGAGGAAAATAAGACACCACAGCGCGGCCGCGCTGAGGGCGTAACCGAGCCAGGGAACGCTGTCCCGCAAATGAATCGCGTAAAACCAGACGCTCGTTCCAAGGCAAATCGCCGCCGTCCAATACAGAATGCCCAATGCCGCCGCTTTCCGCCAATATAGGCGGATGCCCCGGAAAAAATCACCCAAGGAACCATCGCGTGAATCTATGAGTTCCTTGGCCATGTGCGCCAATCCGGCCGTCATGACCGGCAGCAATATCACACCCGACAGAATCAGCAACGGCAAGGCGATGAACAGCCCGGCGCCCGGTTCGCCGGACGCGAGGACGGACAACCCCAGAACACCGGGAACCGCCACGGCGGAAGCCCATACCAAATTGGCCACCAATAATTTGCCGAGATGGTCGTACATAACCCAAAATGCCATTTTCAATGCGCGGCTCAACATGGATTGATCAGGATGCCTCAAAAATCCGCACACGGCTGCGTTTGCGCTGTTCCGCCATCCACTTCGTGAATTTCTCGGAAGCGGCCTTCGCGCGCAACTGCGGCTCGATTTGTTTGCGTGCCTCATCCAACCCCATGGCGCCCGCGTTTTCTTTCTTTTCAACTTTGAAAATCACCCATCCGAATGGCGTGGCCAGAACGTCGCTAACCGCGCCTTCCGGCAAGGCAAACACGGCATCGGCCAATTCCTTGACCAAACTTTCCCGGGTAACCCAGCCCAGCAGACCTCCATCGGCGGCTTCCGGCCCGGTGGAATACGTCTTGGCAAGAGCCGCAAAATCAGCGCCGCCGTCCGCTTCCTGCTTGATCTCCGCCATGCGGGCTTCCACCTGCGCGCGTTCGGCGGCATCCGGCTTGGTTTCCAGGAAAATTCGGCGGACGCGCACCCGTTCGGGATGGACAAATTCATCCGGATGTTCGCGATAATACCGGTCAATATCCGCCTCGGTCACGGAGACCTCTTTCTCGAAACCACGGCGCTTGCTCAAGCCAAAACTCGTGGCCAGAATTTGCTTTTTGACACGCTCGCGCAAGTCTGCGATGGTTTCACCCGCCTTGGCCATTTCTTTTTCAAATTCCTCATCGGACGCGAAACGCTTCTTGATCTCCACGATGCGCTCCTCGACCAGCGCCTTGTCCACGTCAATACCCGCGAGAAGGGCCTCGCGTAAAAGAATTCGGTTGTTGATCGCTTCCTCCATCGCCTGATGGAGAAGGACGCCGGCCTGTTCGTTGAACTGTTCCTCATTCACGGCCTTCTGCCGCAGATCATTCAGGGCGGGCGCGATCAGCTCCACCAACTCGCTGTGCAGGATGACCTCCGTGCCCACCGTGGCCACGATCCCGTCAACTGTCTCGCCATACACACCGCCACCGGCCACAAGGAACAGGGCCAGCCCAACATATCCAAGCCGCGTCTTCATATGCACGGATTCCTTTCCTGAAGCCTAATTACACGTTTCCCGATCGCGTCCGAAAAGAATAGCATAAGCCGCCCCCGCGCGCAATGCGCGGGTAATTCTTGCGCGGGCAATTCTTTGGCGGATTCAAGTTCCAAGTGCAACATCCAGGTTATGGAAGACTTCATAGGGCGTTCGGTATCCAAGGGTTTTCCTGGGCCTGTTGTTGAGTTCATTGACGATACTGTCAATCTGCGGTTTGTCGAG
>Ga0209381_1002797_pt1 | contig 20356 bp, 17 predicted proteins | sample DewCreD2012metaG_FD_184111 | JGI IMG/M metagenome (GOLD analysis project Ga0209381, IMG submission 184111) | Hot spring sediment bacterial and archeal communities from British Columbia, Canada, to study Microbial Dark Matter (Phase II) - Dewar... ...
ACATTTCCGTTCTTGACCTGACCATAACAATCTGGCTAGGTATCACGGTCGCGAACCACCTGTCAAGCGAAATCCGCAGGCCGGCCGCAACTCCGCGTCAGATCAAGGCCGGTTTGTCAGCAGCCTCCGCGCCTGCTCCGTCGATTGGAGGCTGAACCTCGGAAGAACGGCGCGGGCGATTCCGGACGGATGACAACATGAGCCGCTTGCACAGAGAAGACCGACGGCACAACGAACTGCTCGTGTTCGGCGGAACGGCGCCCGAGGAGTGGCTCGAGCTGCGTCGGGCCTTCGCGGAGGCGGTCCGCGGCATGGAGGAGGGACGAACGCAGGCGAGGCGGGAACGCGAGCGGCTGAAGGCGGGTGTCGCGCGTCTTCGCCGGCGGCTCGACGATGAAGGTCCCGGCCGAACGGATCGAGCGATCCGGCAACACGCGGCGCGACCGTCGGCTGCCGGTGGCGAAGGTCGACGGCAACGAGGAGTCGTGGGACGAGGCGAAAGGCCGGGTCGTCACCGAGCTGCGCCGCAAGCCCGAACCGGACGTGGAGGAGCAGCGTCAGTGGTGCCGACCCGGGTGCGCGAGAGCGGCCTGATCCACCGGATGCGCGGCTCGCGGCCGACGGCCGTCAGCGTCTGCCTCGCCCGCGAGGCCCTCGGCGGGGACTGGGTGACCGGTCGCGCGGCGCGGACGCCGCGCCCGAACTGGGCGGAGCGGTGGCGCGCGTCGGGGCTCGACGATCTGTGCCGGACCCTGGCGCAGGTCGTGCGCCGCGGTTTTCCGGCGTGTGGGGTCCGGGTCGGAAGCGGTGATGCGAAGCAACCGGTCGACCACCGCCGGGGCCACTCCGTCGGGAACCAGCGCGCTCCACGCCGAGCCGTCCTCGGGCCGCGGCAACACCTTGTCGCGCTCCACCCGCGCCGCGAGAAACCGCGCCGCCGCCAGTTCCTCGATGGTCGCCAAGGCTTCCATCGACTCCGGCGACGCCACTCCGTCCACCCGCACCCGCAACAGCGTCCGGGCCGGTTCGGGAACGGCCTCGATCGACCTTCGCAAGGCCGCGACATCCTCGTCCGCCGCCACCGTCACGTTCCGCGAGATCCAGACCAGCTGCGCCGTCTCCACGATCTCCACCCGCGCCGGAGAGCCCGGGCCGCCGATCGTCACGAACAGCGCATGGCCGGACCCCGTTTCGCCGAAGTCGGTCGGTTCCGGTGTTCCCGCATAGGCGACCCGCGCCTCCCGAGGATTCGGTTCGACCAGCGTCGAGTGCCAGTGGCCCAGGGCCAGGTAGTCCAGCCCAGCGCGGAGGGGCGCGTTCGACGCGATCGGAAAGTCGTCCGGTTTCACCTCGAACCCGTGGTCGCAGAGCGAGCCGTGGGCGATGCCGACGCGGATCCGTCGGTCGTCGCCGCGCGGCGGAATCCGCGCCGTGGGATCCTGCAGGGATGTCCGGTCGGTCACCGGACACGGCAGCAGGACGCCTCCCGCCGCCTCGACCGGCTCCGGCGTCCGGAAGACCGACACCTTCGGTTCCGCCTCGGACCATGCAGGGTGACGATAGACGGAGCCGGGTCCGAGCGGGTCGTGGTTTCCCGGCAGAACGAACACGGGGCAGTGGGCGCGCGCGAGAAGATCGACCACCCGACGGACCAGGAGCGGGTCGACGCCGTTGTCTTCGAACGTGTCGCCGGCCAGCACCAAGAAGTCGGCCCGCCGTTCGTTGGCCAGTTCGACCACTTTCTCCGCGGCGGCAAAGCGAGCCTGGCGCAGTTTCTCCGCCCGGGCGCCGGCCCAGGCGGCCTTCATCCCGAGCTGCCAGTCCGCCGTGTGCACGAACTTCATCGGCTCGTCGTCCTCCCCTTCCCGGGACGTCGTGGGCGCGGTTCCCGAGATTTCCGACTCAGGATACCGTCCTTCTTCGGGCCGGCACAAGACGCGCCGGCCGACCCGGCCCGCCGGGACGACGGTCCCGAGATCGTCGAGGGCAGTGTTCGCGGGCATCGGCGAGTCCGCGTGCGACATGGGGGAGAGGGCCGCCCGGACCTCCCCGTCGGGGGAGGGCCGGTCGCGACCGTCACGCGCCGGCGTGTCCCATTGCCGGCGTGCGCCGCCCCACCGGGGCGCTTCGTCCGGCGCGACCGGCGGTCGCAGGCCCTCCGCCGGGGAAGGAGCGGAACGACCGGCTGCGACAGGCGCGGGGTGCCGAGGGCGTCGTCACGACGTTTCGGAACGGGAGGAGGAATGCGGATGGCGCGAAGAGTTGGACGCCGGCAAGGGAAGGGAAAGCGGTCGGGCCTGATCGTCCTCGATGCCCGGCCCTGGCTGAACCGGCAGCTGGACGAGAGGGGGGTGCTGCCGTTCTGGCGCGGCGGCTGACCGAGCGGCAGTACCGCATGTACGCCGTCGGCGCCGCGTTGCTCGCGCGACGACGCCCCGCTGCGGCAGGCGATGGATGACCGGCGGGGTCGCGGTCCTGCGTCGCGTCCTGTCGCGGGGCCGTCGTATCATGCCGGCGTGACCGAAGGCCGGGCGCCGAACCGGGCGCCCGCCGGGGAGCGGCCGTCATGACGACCGGAACGTCGCATTCCAGTCCCATCCGGGTCGATTGGCTGCCGGCGGGCCTCCTGCCCGCCGGCGGGCGCCTGGGCATCACGATCGCGCCGGGCAAGAAGACGGCCGGCCGGGACGGACCGTGGGTCCGCGATCTCGAGATCGACCTCGCGGCCCTGCGCAAGGACCTCGAGGTCGACGTCCTGGTGACCCTGCTCGAGCGACAGGAGATGGAGCGGCTGCACATCCCCGACCTGTTGGCGCGAGTCGCGCGGCACGGGATGGAATCGGTCTGGTTCCCGATCCGCGACGTCTCGGCGCCCGCGCAGGTCGGCGACGCTCGCCCGATCGTCTCCCGCATCGTCGATCGTCTCCGCGACGGACGGACGGTCGTCGTCCACTGCAATGGAGGTCTCGGCCGTTCGGGGCTCGTCGCCGCCTGCGTCCTCGTGGCGCTCGGCCACGATCCGCCGCAGGCGATCGACGCCGTGCGGCGCGCCCGTCCCGGCGCGATCGAGACACCCCAGCAGGAGCAGTTCGTGTTCCGGTTCGCCCGAGAGGCCGGCCGCGGGCGCGACGCGCCGAGACGGCCGCGTCGGCCGGCGGGAGATCCGACTCCGGAGGCCGAGCGGGTGCGGGGAGCCCTCTACGGGCTCGCCGTGGGCGATGCCCTGGGGGCTGCGGCGGAGTTCCTTTCGCCGCACGAGGTCCAGGCGCGGTTCGGCCGGATCACCGACTTCGTGGCGAGCGGCCCGTGGGTCGCGGGCGAGTGGACCGACGACACCGAACTGACCCTGTTCGGCGCGGCCGCCTACGCCGGGCCGGGCTTTGCTCCCGAGGAGACCGCCGCGCGGATGGTCTGCTGGATGCGGTCCGGGCCGAAGGACATCGGCCGCACGACCGCCGCGGCGCTCCGGTTGATCGCGAACGGCACGGCCACCTGGGAGAACGCCGGCCGACTCGCCTTGCGCGCCGGCCGCGGCGCCCCGGCGAACGGCTCGCTGATGCGCGCCGCGCCGACCGGCCTGGTGCGACGCCCGGACGACCCGCGCCTCGTGGAGGAGTCGCTCGCGCTCTCCGGCATCACGCACGCCGATCCGCGCTGCCTCGGCTCGTGCGTCGCCTTCAACGTGGTGTTGTCGCACCTGGTTCACCGCCCGACGGTTCCGCTCGAAGCGGTGCTGGCGGCGGCGCGCGATGCCGCCGCGCCGATCGCCGCCGAGGCAACCGAGGCGGTCGAGGGCATCCGGACGGGTCGTCCGCTGCGCCACGCGGCGGAGGACCGCTACGACGGGTCGAAGATCGGCTTCGTCCTGCTGTGCCTCGAACGGGCCCTGGCCGCGCTGCGCGACGCGACCGACTACGAGTCGGCCGTCTTGCGCGTGGTCAACCTCGGCGGCGACGCCGACACGAACGCCGCGGTGGCCGGCGCGCTGCTCGGCGCGAGGTTCGGCATCGCCGGCATCCCGGCCCGCTGGCGGGACGGGCTGCTGCGCATCGACGACATCGAGGAAGCGCTCGAGACCCTGCTGCCGCACGTCGCGTAGGCGGCGCGCGGGTCCGCCCCGCACCCCCCTCACGCCCGCCGACTTCGTGACGGTGCGCCGGCAGGCCCGGGTGCTCGGCGAGGCGCTCGACGCCGCCGACCTGCTGGCGCGGCTCGAGGCGGAACGCCGGGCGAAGCGCAACGGCGGTCGGGACGAGCCGATCGGGTTCGGGTGGTGCGGCCCCGGCGCGCGTCAGATTCTGTCGCGCTTCCGCGTCGAACACCCCGGGGGGAGGAAGGAGTCGATCGGGATGCTGGAAGGCTGTTGGATCGAACCGACGCAGGTCGTGCACGATCTCGGGCGGCTGACGCACGACGAGTGGGCCCGCGAGTGGCTCGAACGGCACGCCGTCGTTCCCACGCGGAAGGCGAAGCAGGCGGCGGTCGTATCGCGCCCGACCAAGCCCGATGCGGGTCCGGCGTTCTTCGAGCTGTTGCGCCGCGGCTGGGTCCGCCAGCGGGGGAACGTCTTCACCGTCTGGCAGGTGACGCCCCGGGTCATGGAGAGCGTTCAGTTCGGCGCGGTGCGGTCGGGGTTCTCCACGGCGCGCGTCGAGGTGCGCAACGACCGTGAGGTGCTGGAGATCGGGGCGCTGCGGATGGACGAGCTGGTCGATTCGTTCGAGCTGGCTCGGCCGGAGGCTTCCAAGGAGCGCCGGCATTGACCCGCCTCGGGATCACGGCCGACAGCGGGCTCGAGCTGGCCTCGCGCCGGTTCACGGTCCACGGAGCCGCGGGCGGCTCGGAGCCGGAGAACCCTGCCGTTCCGCAGCATGGATCCGCGGAAATTCGCGCAGTTCGCGGCGCACCCCGCGACCGCGTCAGGTTTTGTCATGGGCCGTTCGTCCAAGCGAGCGTCCGGCCGAGGCGGACGTTCCGCCGGTCGGGGAACTGAGGGAGGAGGACGAGCCATGAAGAGCCGAGCCATGAAGAGGAAGTCGCGGCCGCGGAGCACCAACGTCTTCGTGTACGGCACGCTGATGCGGGGCGAGGCGCGGCACGGCATCCTTCGCGAGTGCGGCGTGGAGATGGTGCTGCTCGCGGACGCGCCCGGGCTGCTCGTGGACCTCGGGGACTACCCGGCGTTGGTGCCGGGGGCCAACGGGGACTACGTGCGCGGCGAGTTGGTCCGTTGCCGCCACCACGAGGAGTTGTTCCGTCGCCTGGACGAGATCGAGGGCTTCCGGGGCGAGGGGTGCAAGGACAACCTGTTCGAGAGGAAGCTCACGCCGGTCGGGATGATGGACGGTCATGTTCGGGAGGGGTGGGTGTACGCGTATGCGCGACCCGTTTCGGCCGCCCTGCTGGTTCCGTCGGGCGACTGGCGTGAGCGGCGCGGGACCCGCCGTGCCTTCCTGAAGGCGCTGGTGCGCGGGCACTGCGGCGGCGACGAGCGGGCGGTGGCGCGCGAGCTGGTCCGGTGGTACCCGATTCCTCCCGAACCGGAGGAATTCGAGAAGGCGGTGAATGACATCCTGCCCCTGTGGGCCGCGCTGGAGCGTGGTGACATCAGCGAGCGAAGGTTGGCGATGGTTTCCGGCCAGTGGGCGGTGGAAGTCGAGGCCGTCGCGCAGGGGTAGTGCGCGGCGCGGGCCGGGAAGGGAGGCATGACGATGAAGAAGCGGTCGAAGAAGCGACAGACGCCCTGTCACTGGGTGCAGGTCGGGCCGTCCCTGCACCTCGACGAGCACGGCGACCCGGCGCCGCCGCCGTACGCGCGGTACCGGCTCAGCCGAGGGCCGAGCGACGACCCGGACGACGATGCCGGCGAGGTCCGGGGCACGATGGACCCGCGCGAGTTGCCGGAGATCCGGTGGGACGCCGGTGCGGGAAACCGCAGGAAGGAGGAAGAAGAAGAAATGGCGACGACGAAGAAGCGGACGACGAGGAAGGTCGCGGCGGCGAGAAGCGGAGGCGGCGCCAAGGGTGCGGTCGTTCTCGCGAACGACAGGACGTTCGACAAGGAGGTCGGCACGAGCGAACTCCCCGTGCTCGCGGACTTCTCCGCCTCGTGGTGCGGGCCCTGCCGGCGGCTCGGCGAGGCCCTGCCGGCGATCGCCGAGCGGTTCGCCGGCCGGGTGAAGGTCGTGAAGATCGACGTGGACGAGAGCCCGAAGACGGCGGCGCGCTACGTCGACGAGGGCGTGCCGACGCTGGTCGTGTTCCGGCGCGGCAAGCCGGTGGCCGTGGACTGTGGGTTCGGCACGCGGCGCGAAACCGAGGCGTGGCTCGAGGCGGCCTTGAGGAAGGCCGCGAAGCCCGATTCGAAGAAGCCGCGCCGGCCGACCTGCTGCTGCGGGTAGTCCGCCGCGGCGGCCCGCGCGACCGTGTCGGACAAGCCATGTTCCAGCGAGCGGGCAGAGGAGTCGCGCTCGAGGCGGCCGGCTGCCGCGTCGGCGAGGTCGGCCTGGTGTGCGTCTCGGGTCCGAGGAGGGTGAGGGTCGGGCGCGCCGACCTCCACCCGGGTCGCTGTCGGCTGCACCCCACCGTCCGTCCATGCCGGGAACCCTCACCATCCCGCCCGCCAACATGCTCTTCGTGCCGGGCGCCGCCTCGCCGTACACGCCGCTGCCGTGCGTCATCGCGTCCCGACGCGGCTTCCGGCAGGGACGGCTCGATTCGGGGTATCATCGCCGGGCGAAGGCGGGAGGGCATCATGGGAAAGCCGACCTGGGTCCGGATGGAGCGGTTGCTGGACGCGCTGGAGAACCAGCACTACGGCAAGTCCGTCGCCGAGCTGGTCGAGGTCTGCGGCATCGAGAAGCGCAGCGTCCAGCGCTATCTGCGGACACTCCGGGAGGAGGAGGTGATCGAGCCGGCGGGGCGCGACGCGAGCGGGCGGCAGCGGTGGCGGCTGACGCCATTCGGCAGGAAGCCGATCCGGATCGCGTACTCGATCGGCGAGCTGTTCACCCAGCGGCTGGCGCTCCAGTCGGTCGCGCCGCTGGTCCACGGGACGGAGCTCGAGGAGGCGCTGCAGTCGCTCGCCGTCAAGATCGAATCGGCGCTGCCCGAACGCTTCCGCAGGATGGCGCGCGACGTGGCGCTGGCGCTTCCGATCCGGACCTACCCGCGGAAGGCGATTCGGCCCGGCGCGCAGGTCATCGAGGACGTGCTGGAAGCCGCGATCAGCCGGAAGGTGTTGGTGGCGGAGTACCGGGCGGTGCGCGGCGGCGGCAAGACGAAGCGCTACCGGCTGAAGCCGCTCGCCGTCTTCCCGCACAAGGGATCGTTGTACGTCGCGGCGATCGCGGGCGATCACACCCGGCCGGTCAACTTCGCCCTGGAACGGTTCGTCTCCGTGGAACTCACGAAGGAGACGTTCGACCCGCCCGCCGGGTTCGACGCGCGCGAGTTCGTGCGGCGTTCGTTCGGTGTGTTCGACGGCCCGGTCGAGCCGGTGCGCGTGCGGTTCTCCGCCGAGGTCGCGCCGGTGGTCCGCGAGCGCATCTGGCACGAGTCGCAGACCGTTACCGACCTCCCCGACGGCCGCATCGAGATCGGCTTCCAGGCCGCGGGCTGGCCGGAGATCCGCGCCTGGGTCCTCTCCTACGGCGAGCACGCCGAGCTGATCGAGCCGGCGGCCCGGCGGGAGGAACTCGGGAAGGAACTGGCGGCGACCGCGGGCCGATACGGACCGCGGCGGCGTTCCGCGGGAAGGGCGCTCCCGGCGGGGTAGGCCCCTCGCTTCCGTCCCTTCGACGGGCGGACCGGCGACGTGCCCGAAGGGCCGGGGGCGGCGCCGCCACGTCGAACCCCTGCTCGAAACCCGGCGGACCGTGCACCCACCACGCGACCAGAACTCCGCGCGGCCTCGCCTCGGCCGGTCGAACACGCCGGTTGCCGTTCACGGCGCGATGGGGGCGTGCCGGCCGCGCTTGCGGGCGGGCGCGAATCCGGAGTTCGGGCGGCGACTTCCACAGCGCGTCAGCTCCTGTCGCTCGCCCGTGCCATCCTCGAATTCGCAACCCCGACCGGTTCCTCGGGGCGCTGTGCCGCGAGGAACAGACGACTTGGGGAGGTCCGAGCATGGCGTGGGCAACCAGGAAGAGAAAGGCCGAACTCGCGGTCGGCAAGGTCAAGACGACGAAGCGCCGTCCGTCGCGGTGGGCCGACGAGGATGAAGCTCCGGCGCGGCCCGTCGACCAGACTGTGATCTGGACGCTCCGGTTGCTGCTCCACACGGTCGAACAGACCGGGAATCCCCGACAGGTCCTCGCCCGCTGCGACGAAGCGATGCGGCTCGCCGGCCTCGAGCCGGTCGGATTCGAGGACGCGGGCAAGCCCGAGACGCTGCGCGCCGTGGAACGGGCGCTCGAACGGGCCACCGCGCAACCGCCGGTTCGGGACGAACCCTTCTACCGCAACGTCGATCGACTCGGTGCGCTGCTCGAACTCGCGCCCGTGGAGCGCGAGCTGCTGGCCCTCGCCGTCAAGTGCGAGACGGTGGGCGCTCTGGCGGAACCGTTTGCGATGCTCCTTCCTGTGACGCGATCAAGTCTCGTTCGCGCGTTGGCCGCCGTGCTCGGCGAGTTCGACGAGCGGGCGATCAAGGCCGTGCTCGACCACAACGGCACGCTCGCGTCTTCCGGGCTCGTCCGGTGGGCCGCGCCGAACCGCTTCGGGGTGGCGGGGTCGCCGCTGGCACCGATGGAGGACCTCGACACGATCCTCGGTGCGGAATACCCGGACGACAGCGCGCTGCTCGCCCCGTTCTTCCGCGTCACGTCCTCGGCGGACCTCACCGCGGCCGACTTCCCCCACCTGGCGGCGGACATCGACCTCCTCTGCCGGTTCCTCGGTCGCGCGCGGCGCGAGCAGCGGCCGGGGGTCAACGTGTTGTTGTTCGGCGAGCCGGGGACCGGCAAGACGGAGTTGGCCCGCGTCCTGGGGGCGCAGATCGGGGAACCGCTCTACGAGGTCAATGTCGCCGGCCACGACGGCAACCCGCTCGACGGCCAGCGCCGCATGGGTTCGTATCTTCTCTGCCAGCGATTCCTGAGGCGGCTGAGCCGCGGTCTGGTGCTCTTCGACGAGGCCGAGGATCTGTTCCCGTCGGAATCGCTCGGGGTGTTCGGGCTGAAGATGCGTTCCGCCCACCAGAAGGGCTTCACGAACCGGCTGCTCGAGGAGAACGCCGTGCCCGCGATCTGGGTCACGAACTCGATCGACCAGATCGATCGCGCCGTGCTGCGCCGCTTCGACGTCCAGCTCGAGGTACGCATCCCGCCGCGGAGCGTGCGTCGGGAGATCGCGCGCCGGCGCCTGGCCGACCTGCAGGTCGGAAACGAGTTCCTCGACCGGCTGGCGGGCTGCGAGGAGGTCGCGCCGGCGGACATGCGGGCGGCGGCCAGGGTCGCGGCGCTGGTCGGATGCGACGGGCCGGCCGCGGTCGAGGCGACGGTCGAGCGAGTGATCCGCCAGCGGGCCGAGGCGCGCGGCGACCGGCTGGCGGCGCTGGCCCGCGCCGAAGGCGCCCTTCCGTACCGGGTCGAGTACGTGAACGCGAGCCGGGACCCGGCGCGGCTGGCCGAGGCGCTGCGCCGCCGGCCGCGCGGCAACCTGCTGCTGTTCGGGCCTCCCGGCACGGGGAAGACGGCGTACGTCCGCCACCTCGCCGAGCGGCTCGACAGGCCGCTGCTGGTGCGCCGCGCCTCCGACCTGTTGAACCCGTACGTCGGCGTGACCGAGAAGCTCATCGCCGCGATGTTCGATCGGGCGCGGGAGGAGGGGGCCGTGCTGCTGCTCGACGAGGCCGACAGCTTCCTGCGCGACCGCCGCGGCGCGCTGCACTCCTGGGAGGTGACGCAGGTCAACGAGCTGCTCGTCGGCATGGAGCGGTTCGACGGGCTGTTCGTCTGCTCCACGAACCTGGCGGACGACCTCGACCCGGCGGCCTTCCGGCGCTTCGTGGTCAAGGTCCGCTTCGACTACCTGCGACCCGAACAGTCCCGGGCGATGTTCGAGGCGCTCTGCGCCCAGGTCGGCGCGACCCCGGACGCCGGTTCGGGCGAGTCCCTGGCGCGCCTGCGCAGCCTCACGCCCGGCGACTTCGCGACGGTCCACCGGCAGATCGTCCTCGGCGGCGAACCCGCGTCCGCCGCCCGCATCGTCGCGCTGCTCGAGGAGGAGTGCCGGATGAAGCGGGACGGGGAGACCACGATGCGAGGGATCGGGTTCCGGTGTTGAGACGCGGTTCCGGATCGCCGGCGCCGGCCCGCTCGCCGCACTCCCGGGGCCGCGGGGTCTCGGGTCACGCCGAGGCGAGCCTTCCGAGCGCTTCGTCTCGCGAGAGATCCTCCCGGGCGAGCACGATGCGCGCGGCGGCCAACGCCCGCGTCAATGCAATGTGCATGCGGACGCCGCGGGCTTCGTCGGCGAGAAGGTGGAAGTCGGTGACGACGATCGCGGGGCGTTCGAGGCCCTTGAAGCGCAGGAAGGTATCGCCGACGATCGAGCCGTCCAGCGCCTTGTCGGTCGCCGCGACCAGGGTGTGACGGCCGAGCCGTCCCAGACGCAGGATCGAATCCCGATGCGTGCGACCGCGGACCGAGAGCACCGCGATGTCCCCGGGCGCGAACTTCTCCCCGAGCAGCTTGTCGATCTCCAGCGCCGCCTTGTCGGCCACCGACGAGCGAGTCGGGCAGACGACGATGCGCAACGTCCCGTCCGCGAGCGCCGCGCGGAGGGCGGCCTCGTCCGCCTTCCGGCCGAGGTAGAGGTCGGCGAGCGCCTGCACTCCCGGGGGACACCGGTACGGCCGCTGCAGGGCGAACCGCGCGGCAAAACGCTCCCGCGGCACGTGCCGCTCGGGCCAGAACGCCTGTCCGGGGTCGTGGAACGCCCACAACGGCCGCTCGCCGGACAGTTCGAGCACCAGCATCCAGTCGTTCTCGGAGAAGTCCTGGGCCTCGTCGACGACGATCGCGTCGAACGGTCGGCCGAGCTTCGGGAGCGCGTCCGACGCCGCGCGCAGCGGAACCTCCTCCCAGAAGCCGGGCGAGTCGAAGTCGCCGACCGGCTCTCCGGCCTGCTTCAGGAGTTCGACGGCCAGGCCGCGAACCGTGTCGACGACGAGGCCCGCGGCCCTGGTCTGCTCGCGGACCCAGTGGGCGAGCCCCGCCGTGAAGCAGGCCAGCAGCACGCGCTTCCCTGCGGCGGCGAAGCGCAGCGCCGCCTCGCGGGCGAGGAGCGTCTTGCCGGTTCCGGCCCCGCCTTCGACCAGCAGCGACGCGTTGTCCGCCAGGCTGTCGAGGACCGCGAGCTGCTGCTCGTCGAGCCGCACCCGCCGTTCCGCGTCGAGCGCCGCGCGATGGCCCAGCGCCAGCTTCGGCGTCCACGTCTCGCACCAGAGCCGGTGCAGACGCTCGATCCACGGACCGCGAGCCGCGCGAGGCGGAGGACAGGCGCGCTCGAACAGGGCGGGAAGCGCCCGCTCCAGCCACGGCAGGTCCTGCTCGCCGAGCACGAGCTGCGCGACGTCGTCCTGCGTCGGCCCGGCGTCGAACGCGGTCTGCGGGAAGCAGGTCGCGACGCCGAACGCCGGCGGCCCGCACGCCTCCGCGTGCAGCCGGTCGACGAGCGCGCGCACGAACGACAGGCCCTGGGCGCGCGGGGCGGGGTCCATCTCGCGGCGGTTCTGGAAGAAGCGGCCGTCGCGCATCTCGATCCGGCCGCCCTTGACCTCGAGCACCAGCAGCCCGCGGTCGGGCGCGGCGATGACGAAGTCGCCCTCGGTCTCCCGTCCCGGCCCGCGACGGATGCGGAGCGAGTGCCAGGCGTACCAGCCCGCGGGCAGGCCCCCGCGCAACGCCTCCCAGACGAGCTCCTCTCCGCGCGACGGGGTCGGACGCGGTTTCTCGCGCGGCCAGACGCCGGGCGACACGCTCATCAGCGCCGATGGTCGCGGCGGCCGACCGTCCTGTCAACGACGAATCGCGACCGCGGCCCGGCCCCGGGCGCGCCTCGACCGTCCGCCGTCCATGCCTGCGGTCGGCCTGCCGGCGTCCCTTGACCTGGCGGTGGTTCCCGGCGTATCGGACCGTCATGGCCAGATGTCCCGTGTGCGACGAGCGGAAGGGGAAACGGCAATGCCGCGTCCGGTTCGGGCTGGTATGCCCCGTGTGCTGCGGCACGATCCGCAACGTCGAGGCCTGCGGCGACTGCGGGTTCTTCAGGCCGCCGGCGCGCGACTACGACCACCTGCCCCGGTACTCGACGCAGGAAATGGAGGACGACGAGACCCTGCAGGCGATCTCGTTCCCCATCGAGGCGGCCGTCTGCCTGGTCGACCGCGAGCGGGGCTACACGCTGAAGGACGACCAGGCGATCGGGGTTTTCGAACTGCTGCTCGACCTGTATGCCTTCGGCGACCCGCCGGAGTCGGTGGCCGAGCGGATGCGGGGGATGGGCTGCGAGACGGTCGTCGAGATCGTCCGGCGCGAGCTTGCCGGTCAGCCCAGGGACAAGATCGCCAAGGTCCTGGGGACGGTGCGCTTCGTTGCCTGTCGGCGGAACGACGGCCGCCGCGCGCACATGACGGTGCTGCAGCAGTTCTGCGGGGCGTTCCTCCGCACGGGGATCGGCCTGCGCCGATTGCCGGATGGCAGCGAGCTCGCCGTCGGCCACCTCGACGTGGCCGACCGACTCCGGCCTCGGTCTCGTTCTTCGTAGGTGCGCGAGCCGTGCGGGGGGCGTTCACGGTCCGGGCCGGCCGGCCGCGGGGACGAGCCGGAACTGGGCCGGATGGTTCGGCTCACCCGGCGCCCGGGACCCTCCGCACCTTGCTTCCCGCCGCCGGAGGATCGATTGGCAAGGATCGGGCGCGGCGTGATGCTCCCGCGGCAGGTCCCGTGCGCTGGAAAGCAGCTGTCGGGGCGATGACGTTCTCGGGGCGAGCGGAGATGCGCGCCGGTGCGGCGCCCCGCCCCGGGTGATCGGACAGGCTACGGCTTCGCGCGCGGCGGGTCGCCGGGGCGGAACGAACGCGAGCGGCGCTCGCCGATCGCGCGGGCGGCCACCGCGTGGACCAGCCACGGGAAGTGGCGGTAGGCCCAGGCGCCGAGCTTGCCGTGCAGCGTCAGCACGACCTCGCGCCGGCGCCGGGCCACGGCATCCGCGATCTGCCGCGCCGCCCGGTCGGTCCCGAGCAGCAGCCAGGACGGGATCGGCTCGCGCGCGTTCTCGCGCAGCCGCCCCAGGTTGTCGATCCGGCGGATTTCGCTCGCCACGAATCCCGGCTCGATCAGCGTCACCGAGACGCCCTGGTCCTTCAGTTCGTCGCGCACCGCGAGCGCCAGGCCGCGCACGGCGAACTTGCTCGTCGAGTAGGCCGAGGTGACCGGCAGCGGGACGACGCCGCTGACGGAGCCGATGATGCCCAGCCGTCCGCGGGTCTTCCGCAGCTCCGGCAGCGCCGCGTACATCGTGCGCAGCACGCCGAACACGTTGGTTTCGAGCTGCCGGCGGTAGTCCGCCAGGGTCAGTTCGTCGAAGCGTCCCGAGACGCCGAAGCCGGCGTTGGCCACCGCCGCGTCCAGTCGGCCGAAGCGTTCGACGGCGGCCGCCACCGCGCGTTCGCAGTCGCCGTCGCGCGTCACGTCGCAGGCGACGACCAGCGCGCGGCGCCCGAGCGCCTCGACCTCGCGGGCGACGGCGGCGAGCCGGTCTTCGCGGCGCGCGGCGAGCGTCACGTCGGCCCCGCGCCGGGCGAACTCGCGCGCCAGCGCCGCGCCGATTCCCGACGACGCCCCGGTCACCAGCACCACGCTTCCGTCGAACGGCGCCATCCGCACCTCCGTTCCGCGCGTCCCGCCGGGACGCGGCGCGCGGGACATTCTCGCGCCGGGCCGCCGGGATGCAAGGGGGACAGACCGCACGGACGAGAGCGGCGCGCGGCGAACGCGTTCGGCGGGATCGCGGCGGCGGCCCTACGCGCTGCGGATCAGCAGGGTGGCCGGGTCGAGGCGCAGGGTGGCGGCGGCGGAGGCGGGGCCGCGCACGATGCGCAGCGCCACCGCGTCGGCCTCCGGCTCGAGGAGCAGGATCGTGTCGCACGGGCCGGCCAGCGACGCCACGACCGAGGGGAGGTCGTCGTTCTCGCGCGCCGCGCGTCCGGCGAGCCAGAACTCCAGGCCGCGCTGCGCCGCGAACCGCGCCAGCGCCTCGACCTCGGGACGCAGGCGTTCGCCCAGCGCGAAGCCGTCCGCCACGACGACGCGGGGCGCGAAGACGCCCTGCGCCTCCAGCAGCCGCACGCGGTCGAGGAACCGTTCGACCGTGAACGTGCCGCGCTGGAACAGCATCAGCAGGCGGCGCGGCTCGATCCGCTCCCAGAGCGCGCGGGACTCGGCCGCCGGGAGGCCGGCGGTCAGCTCGCGGTACACGCCGGCGTACCAGCTCCGCAGGTGCGCCAGCGAGTCGCCCGCCAGGCCCAGGTGCAGGACCGGCAGGCCGCGCAGCAGGGCATCGATCGCGACCTGCACGATCAGCGCGGTCTTGCCCGTCCCGGCGCTCGCGGCGACGAGCCGCAGGCGTCCCGCGGCGGCGGTCGGGCCACCCGGGGGGTCGAAGACCCGCAGTGCGCTGCGCGCGGTCAGCGTCCGTTCGACGTCGCTCATGGTGCGACTCCCCCGCCGCCGGCGGTGCCGGACGGTCCTCGGCGCCGGGCCGCCAGGTACGCCCGGCGGAGTTCCTCGGCCGCCTTCGCCGGCACGGGGCGGTAGCGCGAGAACTCCATCGTGTACTCCGCCTGGCCCTGGGTGCGCGAGCGCAGCGCCGTGGAGTACCCGAACATCTCGGCCAGCGGAACCTCGGCTTCGACGCGGCAGAACGCGCCGTCCTCGTCGGTGCCGACGATCGTCCCGCGCCGCTGTTGCAGCCCGCCGAGGACGGCGCCCTGGTGTTCGGCGGGCGTTTCGACGACGACGCGCATGATCGGCTCGAGCGCCACGGGTCCGGCCGCCTCGTAGGCCTCGCGGAACGCGCCGATCGCCGCCTGGCGGAAGGCCAGATCGGAGGAATCCACCTCGTGGGCGGCGCCGTCCCGGAGCGTCACGCGCAGGTTGGTGACGGGCGCGCCGATCCAGGTTCCCTTGCGCATCGCCTCCCGGAAGCCGCGATCGCAGGCCGGCACGTATTCCCGCGGGATGCTCGACCCGACCAGCGCCTCGACGAACTCGTAGTCGGCCTCCGGGTGCGGCTCGAGGCAGCCGGCGACGCGCGCGTACTGGCCCGAGCCGCCGGTCTGCTTCTTGTGCAGGTAGTCGAACTCCGCCCGGCGCGAGATCGTCTCGCGGTAGGCCACCTGCGGCGCGCCGGTCGTCAGTTCCACCCCGTGTTCCCGCCGCATCCGTTCCAGGTACACCTCGAGGTGCAGTTCGCCCATCCCCTGGATCACCGTCGTGCCGCTTTCCGGATCGACGTGGCTGCGGAACGTCGGGTCCTCCTTGGTGAAGCGCGCCAGCGCCTTGTCCAGGTTGTCGCGGGACTTCGCGTCGCGCGGCGTCACGGCCAGGCTCATCACGGGCGCCGGCACGTGCATCGAGGTCATGGCCCAGCGCAGCCCCTCGGCGCACAGCGTGTCGCCCGACTCGCACGGCACGCCGAACAGGGCGACGATGTCGCCGGCCGACGCGCGGTCGATCTCCTCCATGTGGTTGGCGTGGAGGCGCACGAGGCGGCCGACGCGCAGGCGCCGGCCGGTGCGCGCGTTGACGACCTGATCGCCCCGGGCCAGCCGGCCCTGGTAGAGCCGGATGTAGCTCAGTTGCCCGTAGCGGCCTTCCTCGAGCTTGAAGACCAGGGCGACCAGCGGCCGGGACGGGTCGGCGACCAGCGGACGCTCGGCGTCGTCGGCCTCCACGTCCAGCGCGACGTTCTCCACGTCGGTCGGGCCGGGGAGGTAGCGCGTGACGGCGTCGAGCAGCGGTTGGACGCCCTTGTTGCGGAAGGCCGAGCCGACGAAGACCGGCGTGAGCCGGCGGGCCAGCACGCCGCGGCGGATCGCGTCGTGCACCAGCTCCTCGGTGACGCGCTGCTCCAGGATCGCCTCGGTCAGCGCCTCGGAGAACAGGCTGGCCCGGTCCAGCAGCTCCTCGCGCCGCGCCTCGCATTCCGCCCGCAGCTCGTCCGGCACCGGGCCGCGTTCCACCGTCTCGCCCCGTTCGCCCGCGAAGCGCAGCGCCTCCATCCGCACCAGATCGATGACACCCTCGAACCGCGCCTCGAGCCCCAGCGGGACCTGCGCCAGCACAGCGTCGTGCCCCAGCCGTTCGCGGAGCTGCTCGACCACCCGCGCCGGGTTGGCCCCCGTGCGGTCGCACTTGTTGACGAAGGCGATGCGCGGCACGCGGTAGCGGTTCATCTGGCGGTCCACGGTGAGCGACTGGGACTGGACGCCGCCGACGGCGCAGAGCACGAGGATCGCGCCGTCGAGCACGCGCAGCGCCCGTTCGACCTCGATCGTGAAGTCCACGTGGCCCGGCGTGTCGATCAGGTTGATCCGGTGGCCGGCCCACTCGCAGGACGTCGCCGCCGCGGTGATGGTGATTCCGCGTTCGCGTTCGAGGTCCATGAAGTCCATCGTGGCGCCGGCGCCGTCCTTCCCCTTGACCTCGTGCATCACCCGGATTCGCCGCGTGTAGAACAGGATCCGTTCGGAGAGCGTGGTCTTCCCCGAATCGACGTGGGCGGAGATGCCGAGGTTGCGGAGCCGGGACAGGTCATCGATCATGTCGGCCGGCGTTCCTAGCGCCCCCGGCACCCGGACGCAAGTCGGCGTCGCTTGCCCGCCGCGGTCGGGGCCTGTACGCTGCGAGGACGACGGGAGGACGGGCGATGCGCGAGGCGAGACGGTGGTTCGGGGCGGTGCTGGCCGGCATGCTGGCCGCCGCGGGATGCAGCGATCCGACGGACGACACGATCGGGCCGCGCGACGTGCCGCGGGACGGCGACGGCGCGACGCCGGAGGGCGGGACGGACGCCGACGCGGATGCCGACGCCGGCGCGGACGGGGACGCGACGAGCGACGTCGATGCCGAGTGCATCCAGGACATCGATATCGTGTTCGTGCTGGACGTTTCGACGAGCATGACGCCGGTGCTGGACGCGCTGTCCCGCGGGATCGGCGAGGTGTGGAGCGCGGCGCTGGGGCTCGCTCCCGACGCGCAGTTCGGGCTCGTGGTGTTCGTCGACGACGTGATGGTGACCAACGGCGGGGGACCCTACGCCGCGCTGACGGACCTCCAGGGGGAGTTCGGCTACTGGCGGGACTTCTGCTCGAGCAACGACGAGCCGGGCGGGTCGGGCGGCTTCAACGACGACTGCCCGGAAAACACGCTCGACGCGGTCTGGGCCGCGGCCACCTCGTTCCCGTGGCGGGAGAACGCGCTGCGCATGCTGATCCTCGCGACCGACGACACGTTCGTCGAGCGGCCGGACCGGCTGGGCTCGGCGGGGATCGCGGTGCAGCACACCTACGCCGAGGTGCTGGACGAGCTGCGGGCGCGGCAGATCCGGGTCGCCGCGTTCGCCGCCCACGACTCGTCGAACTGCGCGATCCCGCCGGTGCACGACACCGAGCCCGGGTTCTTCCGCGAGTGGGGCGGGCTGCCGCCGCTCCCGGAGGGGACGGGCGCCGAGGTGTTCGACATCCAGGAGGTCCGGGCGGGCCGGCTGAGCATGACCGAGGCGATCAACGGGGTGATCCTGGACGAGTACTGCACGCCGTTCTTGTTCTGAGCCTGGATTTCGCGCGCAGCGGTCGCACCTCCGCGGACGGTCCGCGCCGGGCGCCCGGAAGATGCCCGGGCGTCCGGAACGACCCGATCGCCGGGGCGGAGGAACGGCGTGCGAAACCCGGGCGGAGAGCCGGGGAGGGGAGGCCCCGGGCGGTCCGCCGGCCGGTCGGTCGGGGGCGCGGCGGGTCGTCGCGAGGGAGTCGTCCGGGCCCGGATCGTGGTACAGTGCCCGCGATGAACGACTCGCGCCGACCGGGGGGCGACGAGCCGGGCGTGCCGACCGACATGCTCACCGGGCCGCCGGAGATGCTGCCCAGCCGGCTGCGGCTGGTCGTCGCGGACGGGCCCGACCTCGGGCGCGGCATCCCGTTGACGCGCGGAACCTACGTCGTCGGCAAATCGACCGGTTGCGACCTGGTGCTCTCGGACCGCACCGTCTCCCGCCGGCACTTGCAGCTCGAGGTGCACCACCACCGCGTGCTGTGCCGGGACCTCGACTCGAAGAACGGCAGCTACTACAACGGCGCCCGGTTCCAGGCGATCGAGGTGCTGCTCGGCGCGTCGCTCCGGATCGGCATGACGACCCTGCGGCTCGTCCTGCCGGAGACCCGCCTCGGCGTCGCGCCGTTCGGCGAGACCTCCTTCGGGCGGGTGGTCGGCCAGAGCCTGCGGATGCGCGAGGTGTTCGCGTTGGCGCAGCGTGCGGCGGCGAGCGATGCTCCGGTGCTGATTCTGGGGGAGACCGGCACCGGCAAGGAGGAGCTGGCGGCGGCGATCCACGGGGCGAGCCGCCGGCGGGACGGCCCGTTCGTCGTCTGCGACCTCGCGGCGCTGAGCCGCAACCTGATCGAGAGCGAGCTGTTCGGTCATCTGCGCGGTTCGTTCACCGGCGCCACGGCCGACCGGACCGGCGCGTTCGTCCAGGCGCAGGGCGGGACGATCTTCATCGACGAGCTGGGGGAGCTCGAGGCGGAGATGCAGCCCCGCCTCCTCCGCGCGCTCGACCGCAAGCAGATCAAGCCCGTCGGCGCCTCGAACTATCGTCCCGTCGACGTCCGCGTCATCGCGGCGACGCAGCGGCCGATCGATGCCGAGGTGCAGGCCGGGCGGTTCCGCCAGGACCTGTACTACCGGCTGGCGGTGCTGCGGATCACGTTGCCGCCGCTGCGCGAGCGCAAGGACGACATTCCGTTGCTGGTCGAGCGGTTCATCGCGGAGTTCCAGCCGGGACGGGCCGTCGAGGTGCCGGCCGAGACGCTGTCGCTGTTGCGCGAGTACGACTGGCCGGGCAACGTGCGCGAGCTGCGCAACACCGTCGAGCGGGCGCTGGCGATGGTGCCCGACGCCCGCCGCCTCGACCCGCAGCTCCTCGAACTCGACCTGCCCGAGGCGGCCGAGCGTCCCGCGGCGGACACCGACGAGCCGTTCCACACGGCGAAGGACCGTCTGGTCCGCGCCTGGGAGCGCGAGTACCTCACCGGTCTGTTGCGTCGCACCGGCGGCAACGTGTCGGAGGCGGCGCGGCGCGCCGGCATCGACCGCGTCCACCTCTACCGCCTGCTCCGGAAGCACGGTCTCGAGAGCTGACGCCCGGGGCGGTGCCGGCTCCGGCGGGCGGGTCGCGGCCGGGGCGGAATCAGTCCCCGGGGAACGAGCCGTCGGGGCCCGGGTCCGCCGTCGCGTCGAAGACCTCCGCGGTCGAGTCGGCATCGGCGTCGGCCTCGGCGCGCGCGTCCGCATCCGCGCCGGCGTCGGCGTCGGCGTCCGGGCCGGAGCAGCTCGCCGAGCAGGGCCGTGACCCCCACGCCTCGTCGAGGATCTCCGCCGGGACCTCGGGGACCGCCACGCGGCACGCGCCATCGACGCAGTGCGACCCGGGCAGGCAGGTCAGCATCAGGCACGCGCCCTGGATTTCGACGGTGTCGGAGACGACGCCTTCCTCGGGCCAGATCATCCGGTGGTAGATCCGTCCCTCGGTGGTCCCGAAGGGGCCTGCGCTGCGGTAGGTCACGATGAACCACGCCTCGTCGTAGGCGGTCTGGCGGCGCACGAAGTCGACGACGATCGGGAACGCGTCGGCCGGGCCGCCGTCGGCCGGATGGAACACCCGTTCGCACGGGCTGCAGAGCACGACGTCGCCGGCGGTCGTGCGGATCAGCGCGGTGACGCGGACGGTGACCTCGAGCAGTTCCGCCGCGGCGGCGTTGTCGGCGCGGATCACGAGCTGGACGGTCGGGGGTTCGGCGGCGCACGACGCCGCCGCCCCGGGCAGCGCGGCGGCGGACAGGAGCAGCGCGAGTCGGCGGATGCGGGCGTGCATGCGGTGCGTCGTCCCTCTCCCTGCGAGCGTTCATAGCGGGCGGAGCGGGACGTGTCAAAGGCGGGGCCCGGCGGATCGAGGCTGCTGACAAACCGGCCTTGATCTGACGCGGAGTTGCGGCCGGCCTGCGGATTTCGCTTGACAGGTGGTTCGCGACCGTGATACCTAGCCAGATTGTTATGGTCAGGTCAAGAACGGA